>Ga0180216_1000396_pt1 | contig 47551 bp, 40 predicted proteins | sample eDN3rd37CBELigMG_FD_128879 | JGI IMG/M metagenome (GOLD analysis project Ga0180216, IMG submission 128879) | Enriched Miracle-Growth compost microbial communities from Emeryville, California, USA - eDNA 3rd pass 37_C BE-Lig MG (version 2)... ...
CCATACATCTGCGCGAAGGCGAACCACTGCAGCCGGTCCAGCTCGTCCAGCGACAGGCGCTTGCGCCGCGCCATGGGATGCGTGGCCGACAGCAGGCAGACCCGGCGGTCGGCGAACAAACGCATGGAATGGAAGCGCCGGGGAACCTCGCTGAAGAGGCCGATGGCGATGTCCATGCGTTCCGCATCCAGGTCGTCTGGAATGAAGTCGCCGTGCACGGACTGGAAGCGGACGATCAGGCGGGGCGCCGCCGCGCGCAGGCGCTGCAGCAACGGCGCACCCAGCAGCAGTTCGATGTGCGCCCCCGTCCCGATGTTGACGGTGCCGGTGGCCCCGGCGGGATCGAAGTCCTCGGGCGGGCTCAGCGCGTGCTCGATGCGGTCCAGCGCGTCGCGCACGACGGCATGCAGCTCCAGCGCGCGCTCGGTGGGCGTGAAGCGGCCTTTCGTCACCACCAGCAGCGGATCGTCCAGCGTGCGCCGCAGCCGCGCCAGCTCGCGGCTGATCGCCGGCTGGGTCTTGTGCAGCAGCGCGGCGGCCGCGGTGGCGCTGCGGGTCTTCATGAGCGCGTCGAAGGTCAAGAGCGCGTTCATGTCCATCCGACGCAGGTTGGGCAGTTTCGCGCGGTCGGCAGGGGTATGTCTGGTGGTCATGGTCGGGAAAGACTATAGCAATTCTGGTATGGATGTCTTGCGATCCCGGCATTGGCCGGCGAGCGGGGCCGCTGGCTATAGTGCGCGGCATCCGGCCGCCCAAAGGCCCATCCTGGAGACACCATGAACCGTACCCTGAATTCGCGCGCGCGCCGCTGGACCGCGGCGCTGGTCACCGGCATCGCCGCCATGGCTGCATGCGGCACCGTCGCGGCCGCCGATTTTCCCGTCAAGCCCATTACCGTGGTCGTGCCCTATCCTCCCGGCGGGACGCCGGACATCCTGGCGCGGGTGTTGGGCGAGACCCTGTCGAAGACGCTGGGGCAGCCCCTGATCGTCGAGAACCGGGTCGGCGCCAGCGGCAACATCGGCGGCCAGGCCGTGGCGCGCGCCGAACCCAACGGCTATACGCTGCTGATGTGCGCGTTCGGCTGCGCGGTCGCGCCCTCGCTCTATACGCCGGCGCCTTATGACGTGGTGAAGGACTTCGCTCCGGTCGCCATGATCGGCACCGTGCCCAGCGTGCTGGTCGTCAATCCCAAGGTGCCGGCCAAGTCTGTGGCCGAGCTGATCGCCTATGCCAAGGCGCACCCGGGCAAGCTCAACTCGGCCTCGTCCGGCATCGGTACTTCGGCGCACCTGGCGACGGAACTGCTCAACACCAAGGCCGGCATCGAACTGACGCACATTCCGTACAAGGGGGCGGGCCAGGTCGCGGCCGACCTGCTTGGCGGGCAGGTCGACATGTACTTCGACAACCTGCCCGCGTCGCTGCCCAGCATCCGCTCGGGCAAGCTGCGCGCGCTGGCGGTGGCCAGCGAGAAGCGTTCGCCTTCCATTCCCGACGTGCCGACCTTCGCCGAGGCGGGGGTTCCGGATTTCCTGATCACCCCGTGGTTCGGCATCATGGCGCCGGCGCGAACGCCCGACGCGGTGCTGGACCGCCTGAACCAGGCCTTCGTGGCGGCGCTGAAGGCGCCCGAGGTGCAGACGCGCATGCAGCAGCTGGGCGTGGACGTCGCGCCGGGGTCGCGGCAGGCCCTGGCCCGGTTCATCGCAGGCGAGAACGAGAAGTGGAAAGCCATCATCCAGGCCAACAAGATCCGCGCGGAATGAGCATGCGGCATGCCGCCGGCGACGTCCGGCCCGGGCGCGCCGGCCCCTTGCGGCTGCGCGACATGGGCGCCTTCCACGTCGGCGGGCGCGAGATCGAACTGCGGGGCCTGCCAACGCGCGAATTGCTGATGGCCGAAGGCGGGCAGCCCGTGCGGGTGGATCCCAACGGCCGCTATCGGGTCGAGCAGATGTACGCGCAGTACTTCCTGGCAGACCCCGCGCCCGATCGTCCGCCCATCCTGTTCTGGCACGGCGGCGGCATGACGGGAGCGGCCTGGGAGACGACCCCGGACGGCCGGCCGGGATGGCTGCACTATTTCCTGCGGCGCGGCTGGGACTGCTACCTGTGCGATGCCGTCGAGCGCGGACGCTCGGGCTTTGCCCGCGTGCCCGAGGTCTGGCCCGAGGCGCCCGTCATCCAGACCGCCGAGGACATCTACGAGCGCTTCCGCATCGGCCAGCCCGGCGAGGCCGGACGGCGCGCTTCACAACCTTATGCGAACACCCGCTTCCCGGTGGAGGCCTTCGACGGACTGGTCAGCCAGATGGTGCCCCGCTGGACCAGCACGGACGCCGCCGTGCTGGCCGGCTACCTGGCCTTGCTGGAGAAGACCGGCCCGGCCATCGTGGTCTGCCATTCGCAAGCGGGCGTGTTCGGCCTGCGCGCGGCCCACGCCCGCCCGGACCTGGTGCGGGCCGTGGTGGCGCTGGAGCCGGCCAGCATCCCCGCGCTGGAGCCGCATCGCCCTTACCGCGTTCCCACGCTGGTCGTGATGGGTGACAACATGGATACCGACCCGCGCTGGCCGCGCATGCGCGCCCGCATCCGCGACTTCGCGGCCGCCCATGGCGACGTGCGCGTGTTGTCCTTGCCGGAGCTGGGCATCGAGGGCAACTCGCACATGCTGATGATGGACCGCAACAGCCTGGACATCGCGGATCTCGTTCATGACTGGCTGGTCCGCGCGGAAACGCCGTAGCGCTTCGGCCAAAAGAAACGCCCCCGTTCCCGACGCCGAGGCGTCCTGAACGGGGGCGTCCGAGGCCCGCGCCACCGCGGGCCCTCCGCGACGGCTGGAGTCAGACGTCGAAGAACACCGTTTCCTTGCCGCCGTCGGGCGTGTCCTGGATACGGATGTCGAAGCGATAGACCACCTTGCCGTCGCGCTCCTCGCGCTTGGCGATCAGCGTGTCGCGGCGGATTTCCCACTCGATGCCGTTGATGATGGGATCCTTGGCGTTGGCCTCCTTCTCGTCCTCGAAGTAGACGCGGGTATGCAGGCCGATGTTGATGCCGCGCGCGAACAGGATCAGGCAGATGTGCGGAGCCTGCATCGTGCCGGGCTTGGCGCCGGGCACGGGGCCGGGCTTGATCGTTTCGAAGCTGTAGAAGCCTGTGTCGAAGTCGGCGCCGGTGCGGCCCCAGCCGCGGAAAGCCGGATCGATGGGCTTGTCCTGCGTGTCGGCGGGATGGGCGTACTTGCCGGCGGCGTTGGCCTGCCAGATCTCGACGAGCACGTCGCGCAGCACGGTGCCGCTGCCGTCGTACACCTGGCCTTCGAGGCGGATGCGCTCGCCCTTGGTCTCGGGCTTGACCAGGTTGTTGTCGAAGTTGTTCTCGAAGATGTCGAAGCCCGCCTGCTTGGGGGCGAGGCCGATGTGCACGTACGGGCCGCCGGTTTGCGAGGCGGTTTCAGGAAGAAAGGTGATTTGGGTGCTCATGGTCCTGCCCTCGATCAATTTTCAAACCAGGTGGCGGTGCGGCCGCGCACCGTGATGTCGAAGCGGTAGCAGCGGCTGTCCAGCGCGATGAAGTTGCCGATGTCCTGCATGGCGATGAGGCCGCGGATCTGCTCTTCGTTCTTGATGGTCTTCAGGATGGGGCAGTGCGGGATGAGCGGATCGCCCTCGAAGTACTGCTGCGTGATCAGGCGCTGGGCCCAGCCGTCGGCCAGGATGGAGAAGTGGATGTGCGAGGGGCGCCAGTCGTTGATGCGGTTGCGCCAGGGATAGGGGCCGGGCTTGATGGTGCGGAACATGTAGTAGCCGTTCTCGTCCGTCAGCATGCGTCCACAGCCGCCGAAGTTGGGGTCCAGGCTGCCGATGTAGGTGTCGTTCTTGTGGCGGTAGCGGCCGCTGGCGTTGGCCTGCCACACTTCGATCAGGGCGTTCTTGACCGGACGGCCGAACTGGTCGCGCAGGAAGCCGTGGATGATGACGCGTTCGCCGATAGGCAGGCCGTCCTTGGCGAAGTTGGTGATCAGGTCGTTGTCCTTCGGTCCGAGTTCCTCGGGACGGAACACGGGCGAGGTGATCTCGGACAGCGTGCCGACGTTGGAGATCAGGGCCTTGCGGGGTGAGCGCAGCACGCTGGTCTTGTAGCCGGGGGTGTAGGCGGGCGGGTGGGCATCGCTGTCGCGCTGCACGAATACGCCGGTCGTCGAGGGAGGCAGAAGGGGATTGCTCATGTCTCTGTACCGTTTGTGGGAATGTTCGCAGGGGCAACTGTAGTCACCGCCGTGCGCGCGGACAAGTGAAGAATGTGCCGTCATGATATAACTATATGGAATATCTAAACGCGGCTGTGCCGTTCAGGCCGGATCCCAGCCCAGATGCTCGCAGGCCGCGCGCCACCGTACCGCCACCTCGCGAACGGTGTCGGCCATGTCTCCGGCCAGCGGGCGGCTGGCGCCGGGCTGCGCCTGGGTGAACAGGCCCACCGCCTCGGTGGCCGCGCCCGGCACGCGTCGCGCCACCAGCACGCCGTTCTCGACGTCCTGCTTGACCGTGCTGAGCGAGGCGAACCACAGGGCGTCGCTGTGCAGGGCCAGGTTGCGGGCCAGCGGGACGGCCAGGGTTTCCAGCCGGTCATGGCTGGCAGTGGGGCGCATTTGGCCCAGAAAGCTGTCGGCGGCCTGATAGATGCTGGTGCCGGGCAAGGGCAGGATCACGGGATGCGCCAGTTCCTGCCACGCCTGCCATTCGGTGCGCGCCAGCGGGTGCCGCGGCCGCATCGCGACCACCAGCGGTTCGCTCCACAGCGGCTCGAAACGCAATTCGAGCATGTGGTCGGGTTCCGCCAGCCGGCCGACCACCACGTCGAGTTCTCCCTGGCGCAGGCGGGTCAGCAATTCCGGGTTGAGGCCGGTCTCCATGCGGACCGGCCCATGCCGCCCCCGCGCGCGCCAGCCGTGGAGGATTTCCTGCGGCAGGTCCACGGCCAGCGACGGCAGCACACCCAGCTTGACCGCGTCGCCTTCGGGATCGCGCGCTTCGCCCAGCGCCATCTCCAGCGCCATGACGCCCTGGCGGGCGTGCTGGACGAAAGCCATGCCGGCCGGGGTCAGCGCCACGCCGTGGCGTTGGCGCACGACCAGCGGCTTGCCGACGATCTCCTCCAGTTCCTTGATGATCTTGCTGACCGCCGGCTGGGTGATGGACAGGAATTCCGCCGCGGCGCGCATGTTGCCGTGCTGCGCGGTGGCGAGCAGGCAGCGGATGTGTTGCAGGCGGATGCGGTTGAGCTGCGGCGAGGACATGCGGCTGGACGGACGCTAAAGCCGTGATGGTACGGCCATCGGGGATCGGCCGCCAGGAGAGGCGGGGCATCCGCCCTGCGCGCATGCGGCCAGCGCGCCTTACTGCAGGCGTATGCCGAGTTCCTTGACCAGCGGTTCCATGTTCCGGCGGTCTTTGCGTATCGTCTCCGCCAACTGGGCGGGCGTATCGGCCACCGGCACCTGTCCCAGCATTTCCATCTGCTTCTGCATCGCCGGGCTCGCCAGGATGGCGGCGATGTCGCGCTGGATCTTGGCGATGATCTCGTCCGGCGTGCCCGTGCGCGCCATCAGGCTGAACCAGGGTTCGGTGGAGAATCCCTTCAGGCCGGATTCGTCCAGCGTGGGGACGTCGGGCAGGCCGCCGAAGCGCTGCGCGCTGGTGATGGCCAGCGCCCGCAGCCGGCCGCTGTCGATCAGGCCCTTGGCGCTGGACGGCGCGTCGAACGAGATGTCCAGTATGCCGCCCAGCAAGTCGCCCTGGGTCTTGCCGGCCGACGAGGACGGCGCATAGAGGGCCTTCACGCCGGCCCGCCGCGCGATCTGTTCCCAGGCGAGGTGAAAGCCCGTCCCGATGGAGTAGGAGCCCAGCTTCAGCTCGCGCGACCGGGCGGCCTCGATGAAGTCCTGCCAGGTCTTGAACGGACTGTCCTTGGGGACCAGGAAAATGAAAGGGGTGCGGGCGATCGTGGTGATGGGCGCCAGGTCCTTCTGCGGGTCGTACGGCATCTTGTCCACGGCGAAGGGCACGATGGTCATCGTGGCGGCCAGCATCGTGCCGAGCACGTAACCGTCGGGAGGCGAGGCGGCCACGGCCGCCCCGGTGATCATGCCGGAGGCGCCGGCCTTGTTCTCGATGACGACGGGCTGGCCCCATTTCCTGGACAATTCGGTGGCCAGCAGCCGCATGGTGACGTCGACCGGGCCGCCCGGCGTATTGGGTACCACGATCTTGACGGGCTTGTCGGGGTAAGCGGCCAGGGCCGGGCCGGCCGCCAGCAGCGCCAGTGCGAGGAGGGCATGCTTGAGAGGGGGAGTCATGAACATGGCATCCTGTTTTTGAAGGGATCAGTCGAGGCTTTGCATGGCGGGCGCCGCGTCCCAGCCGGGCGCTTCGCCGCGGATGAAGCGCAGCCATGCCGCACGCATGCGGGCGGAGAGGTCGCGCAAGCGGCCCGGATCGGCTCCTGCCAGCATCGGCGCGGAAGCGAAGGCGTCCAGCGTGCCGAAGACCATGGGCAGTTCCATGCAATGGCAGGCGCCGAAGCGCGCGGTCGGCGCGAAGTCGACGCGATACAGCCAGGCCTGGCGGCCCGCCCGGCGGGCGTCGCCGGCCCACAGGCGGGACCTGGCGCCGAAGACGGCCTCGCCCGCCGCGCGGCTGTCTTCATCGGTGCCATAGCCGGGGAAGGCCGCCATCTCGTCGCGCGTGGTGCCTATCAACACATCGCAGGCTCCGGCCCATTCCGCCATGCGGGCATTCGCATCGCCCGGCAGCACCTCGCCGTCCGCGACCACCGTGAACAGCGGCCCGGCATAGGTGCCCGCCGACAATGCCGCCTGGAGGGCCGGCGCCTGCTGGGCGGCCAGCAGCCTGTCCATGGGCAGCCCCCGCAGCGTGTCGACATCGGAGGCGCCGGCGGCTTCGAGGAAGAGGGCGCCGAGCGCGTGCGCGTCTTCCAGGCTGCGGAATCCGCGGCCCAGCGCGCCGCTTTGCAGGATGGCGCGCCGGAACCGCGGCTTGCGTCCGCAGAGCGCGGCGATACAGGTGGCGCCGGCCGACTGCCCCATGGCCGTGATGCGGTCGGGATCGCCACCGAATGCGTCGATGTGCCGAACCACCCAGTCGATGGCCGCTTCCTGGTCCAGCAGCCCGAGGTTGGCGGTCAGGCCGGGCAAACACAGCCAGCCCGGCGCGCCCAGGCGGTAGTTGATCGCCACCACCACCACGTCGCCTTCTTCGGCCAGCCGGGCGCCGTCATACCAGGGCAGCGCGCCGGCGCCGCTTTGCCAGGCTCCGCCATGTATCCAGACCACGACCGGCCGCCGGGCGCGGTCGGCCGCGGGCGTCCAGATCGTCAGGTGCAGGCAGTCCTCGGATTGCGTGCCTTCCAGGTCGCCCATCGCATCGCGCAGGCGTGCCGGCAACTGAGGCGCGATCGTGCCCGGTCCGGGCGCGGTGGCATCGATCAGCCCGCGCGGTGGAACGGGCTGGGGCGGTTGGAAACGCAGCGCGCCTACCGGCGGACGCGCATAGGGGATGGCGCCGAAGCGGCTGACGGCCCGGCCGCGCGTGCCGCGCACCGTGCCTTGCGAGAGACGAACGTCGACCGTGGCGGCCATGTCCTGCGGACTCCTCTTCGGGATGGAAGCAGGAATCTTAGTGACGATGGCCGGCGTGCGGGTATGAAGGATTCGGGCGAAGCTATGCGGAAAGCGCAAGCCCGCCGCCGGCCGCTTCCTCGCCGAATGACAGGTTCGCACCGGCCACCACGCCCGCCAGCGCGTCGGCGAACGCGCGCATGGACCGCGTGCTGTGCCGGTCCTTGCGCCATATCGCCGCCATGGGAGCCGGCAGCAGCCCGAGCGCGACGGGCAGCACGCATACCTCGCCGCGTGCCTGCATCACCGCGGCCACGCAGCCCGGCAGCATCCACAGGTGCCTGCCGTCGCGTATGAGTTCGCGGCCGAATTCGAGCGACAGCGCGCCCAGTGTGGCGGGCAGCGGCAGTCCGGCCTGCGCGAGATTGGTTTCCAGTTCGCGCTGGATGCGGCTGCCCGGCATCGCGGTGATCCACGGATAGGCAATGCAGTCGGCCAGCGTGGCGCGGCCTTGCGCCAGCGGATGATGCGTCGCGCAGGTGAGCGCGACGGGATCGCTGATGATGGGGTCGGCGCGATAGATGTCCCGGTTCATCGTCGGGCGCGCCCGGCTCACGAAGATATCGAGCGCACCGCTGTCCAGGTCGGTGATCAGGTCTTCGTGGGTGCCGATGGTGATGGTCAGGGCGATGTCGGGATGGCGTTCGCGGAACAGCCGCGCCGCCTCGGTCAGCGGCCACCCGGAGAACAGCGAGAAGCAGCCCACCACCAGGCTGCCTTGCTCGCCGCGTCCCACCGCCGCCAGGTCCACCTCGGCCTTGCGCAGGTCGCCCAGCAGCACCTGGCTGTGCCGGCACATGGCTTCGCCCAGCGGCGTGCACATCATGCCCTTGCCCGTGCGCTCGTACAGCCGGCCGCCCAGCAGCTCCTCGATCTCTGTCAGCGCGCGCGACAACGCAGACTGCGTGCTGTGCAGCTGCTTGGCCGCCTTCGAAAGGTTGCCGGAATCGGCAATCGCCAGAACGATCTCGAGGTGCCGGATCTTGAGTTTGCCGTGAAAAGGGGTCATGTGCGTCGAGCCCGGAAAAAGCCCGGCGACGAGCCGCGCTCCAGAAGCGCAGTCTAACGCGGGGCGTCCGGGCGCGATCGTGCGGAAATCCCTCGCAGGCTCAACCTCCCTTCGGCAGCGCGTATGCGATCACGTAGTCGCCCCGGTCCGGGGACTGCCGCGCGCCGCCGGCCGACACCACGACGAACTGCCGCCCGCTCTCGGGCGAGACGTACGTCATGGGCGTGGCTTGCGCGCCCACCGGCAGCCGGCCCTTCCACAACTCCTTGCCGGTATAGAGATCGAGCGCCCGCAGATAGTAGTCCTGCGTCCCGGCGTAGAAGATCAGCCCCGAGGCGGTGGTGAGCGGACCGCCCAGCGTCGGCATGCCGATCGGGATCTGCAGGCCGGTCTTGATGCCCAGCGGGCCCGTGTCCTGCAGGGTGCTCATCGGCGCCTGCCAGACGATCTTGCGCGTCTTCAGGTCGATCGCCGTCATGGTGCCGTAGGGCGGCGCGTGGCACGGCACGCCCAGCGGCGACATGAAGCCGTTCTTGGAGATGCCGTAGGGCGTGCCTTCCTGCGGCGCGTAGCCCTCGTGGACCGAGGCCGCCTTGGAGGCGTCCGGGGTTTCCTCGCGCGGGATGAGGCGCGCCCACTGCGGCATGCGGATGTCGTTGACGACCAGATAGTCGGCAGTGGGCACCACCGACAAGCCGCCCCAGTTCATGCCGCCGTAGTAGCCGGGGAAGATCAGCGTGCGGCGATCGTTCCTGAGGGGAGTGAAATCGCCTTCGTAGCGCATCTTGCGGAACTCGATGCGGCACCAGAGCTGGTCGAAGAAGGTGGCACCCCACATGCTGGCCTCGGTGAAGGGCTGGGTGCCTATGCCAGGCATGCCGACCGAATACGGCTGGGTGGGCGAGGTCCAGTCGCCCTCCTGCGCGCCTTGCGGCACCGGCACCTCCTTGACGTCGGCCAGCGGGGTGCCGTCGCGCCGGTCGAGCAGGAAGATCTGGCCGCGCTTGGTGCCCTGGATCAGTGCCGGCACCGTGCCGCCCTTGCCGTCCGGCAGGTCGTACAGCGTGGGCGGGGTGCCCACGTCGTAATCCCACAGGTCGTGATGGGTGGTCTGGAACTTCCAGCGTTCGCGGCCGGTTTCGATGTCCAGGGCGACGACGGACGAGGCGTATTCCTCGGCGGCCCTGGTGCGGTGCGCGCCCCAGAAGTCGGGCGGGGCATTGCCCGTGGGAAGGTACAGGAGGCCGAGCTTGTCGTCGTAGGCAGGCGTGGACCAGACGTTGGGGGTGCCGCGGGTGTAGGACTTGCCTTCGGGCGGCAGCCTGGTCGTGTCAGGATTGCCGAGGTCCCAGGCCCATACGAGTTCGCCGGTGGTGGCGCTGAAGGCGCGCACCGCGCCGGAGGGTTCGTCCACCGACCGGTTGTCGTAGACCCAACCTCCTATGATGATGAGGTTGCGCGCGACGGTGGGCGCCGAGGTCTGGAAGTAATAGCCGGGCTTGACCTCTCCCATGCCCGCTTTCAGGTCCACGGTGCCGTTGTCGCCGAATGCCGCGCAAGGCCGGCCGGTCTTCGCGTCGAGTTCGATCAGGCGGGCGTCGATGGTGCTCAGCACGATGCGATGCCGGCATGCGGCATCGGGCGCGGCGCTGCCCGCCGATGCGCCGGCATCGTAGTAGCCGACGCCGCGGCAGCGTTGCCAGACGGGCGAACTGGCCTTGGGATCGAATTTCCAGCGCTGTTCGCCGGTTTCCGCGTTCAGCGCGAAAACCTGGTTGTGCGGCGTGCAGACGTACACCGTGTCGCCGATCTGGATGGGCGTGTTCTGGTCCTCGGCGCCGTTGATCGCCGGTTCGCCGGTACGGAAGGTCCAGGCGACCTGGAGGTTGCCGACGTTGCTCTTGTCTATCTGCGTGAAAGGCGCGTAGCGCGTGCCGGCCTGGTCGCGGCCGTAGTATTGCCAGTCGCCTCCGGCGGCGGCCGCCGGGACGGCGGTGGGCGGGTCGCCCGCCGCACGTACGGGGAAGTGCGGCCGGAACATGAGTACGCCGAAACCTACGAGCACGAGGGCGAACAGCGCCGCGAGCGAGAATGCCGCGGCGTTGCCGCCTGTCTCGCCTTCGACGCGCAGCAACGGATGGAGCAGGGCGGCCACGAAGGCTAGCACGATGACGCCGACCAGGCGCGGCACCAATTGCCAGAAGTCGAGCCCGACTTCCCAGAAGGACCACAGCAACGTGCCGATGAAGACCAGGCCGTACAACCAGGCGCCGGCGCGCGAACCTTGGGCATAGAGCAGGCCGGCGAGGGCGAGGCCCGTGCCGGCGATGAGGTAGTACCACGATCCGCCCAGCGAGATCAGGCGCACGCCGCCGACGCCGAGCGCCAGGCCGATCAGGATGAGGACGATGCCGAATACGAGGAGTGGAATGCTGACCCTCCGGCGCGGAGGGGCGACTGCAGGGGCGGTCATGAGGATCTCCCGGGAATGGGCCTTCCGCGAGCGCAAAGCGCGTTGCATGACTCGTGCGTTGCCGCCCGGCCAGGGAGCGGCGCTTGCCGCGGCGTCGGACCGCCGCTGGCATCTTTATGTAGACAAAACATAACCTTTTGGCGAGTAACCGTGTGTGACGCTACGTTTTTTTGCGCTGAAGAATGAGGGTTTTCCCTTAATCGACCGGGCAAAACAGGTAGAATATCGGGCCTTTTTCGACAGGTCTCTTCATGTCCCGACATGCCCTGACCATCGTGCTGGCGCTGCTGACCATGGTCGGACCGCTGGGCATCGATGCCTATCTGCCGTCCTTCCACGCCATCGGAACGAGCCTGGATGCCTCCCCGATGGCGGTCCAGCAGACCTTGAGTCTCTACATCGCCGGAATGAGCGTCATGACGCTGTTCTACGGCACGCTGTCGGATTCGTTCGGCCGCCGGCCGGTCATGCTCGTGTCGCTGGTGCTGTTCACCGTGACTTCCGTCCTCGCGGCGCTGTCGGTCAGCATAGGCATGCTCGTTGCCGTCCGTGTGCTGCAGGGCTTGTGCGCCGGCGCCGGCATGGTCATCGCGCGCGCGATCGTGCAGGACAAGTTCCATGGAGGCGAAGCCCAGCACATGATGGCGATGATCACCATGGTGTTCGGCGTGGCGCCGGCCCTGGCGCCGGTGGTCGGCGGATGGCTGCAGGCGGCGTTGGGGTGGCGCTCGGTGTTCTGGGCCCTGGCGCTGTTCGGCGCCGGGCTGTGGATCACCGGCCGCGCCGTGCTGCAAGAGACGCTGCCGCCGGAAAAGCGCACGCCGTTCGACCTGCGCAGCATCACCGCCAACTACCGGCGCTCGATCGCCAGCCCCCGCTTCATGCTGATGTCAGCCGGCATCGGGCTGGCCTTCTGCGGCCTGCCGCTTTATGTAGGATCGGCGGCCGCCTACATCATGGACATCCTGCATCTGCCCGAGACGGCGTTCGGCTGGCTGTTCGTGCCCATGGTGAGCGGCCTCATGCTCGGATCGGCGGTGGCGGGCCGCTTCGCGCACCGCATCCCGGCCGAGCGGATGGTGCGCATGGGTTTCATCGTGATGGGACTGGGCGTGGCGCTTTCCGTCGTCTACACCAGCCTGTTCGTGCCGGCCGTGCCGTATGCGGTGCTGCCGTTCATGCTCTACACCTTCGGCCTGTCGCTGGCCTCGCCCAGCATGACGGTGATCGCGCTCAGCATCTTCCCCGAGATGCGGGGGTTGGCGGCCTCCATGCAGGGGTTCGTCCAGATGGCGCTGTTCGCGCTGGTGTCGGGGCTCGTCGCGCCGCTGGTATTCGATCGCGCCGTGAGCCTGGCCTGGACCCATGCCATCCTGCTGGTGGCCGGCATCGGCTTCTGGGAAGCGGGCAGCCGGGTCAGGGCGAAGGTCCAGGCAGGGCCTGCCGGTCCGCGCTAGCCATCACCGGCGTATTTTCCCAGGCGCGCCGTCCGTTCACACCTGCCGGCGGAGCACGTCGAGAAAGCTGCCGGCGGCGGCCGACAGGGAGCGGCCGCTGCGCGTGAGTATGCCCATTTCCCGCTCCAGGGCGCGCTGGGCGGCGGGGTGACGATTTCGCTGGCACGCGACGCGCACGGCAAAAGCCTGTCATACCTGATGCTGGACATCGACCTGCCTGCGTGAGGGCACCCATGCGGCGGAAGGTCAGGAGGGGAGACGGCTGGCATTCCCGCTGTGCTGCGGCTCCCCATCCCGCGGCCGGGAAGGACTCCGGTCGGGCCGGGAACCGCCGCATCCTGCTTCGGCCGCTTCGATCAGGTCGACCAGGCGGCCCGTGACCGGGCGCATGAGCAGGGTCGTGCCGTATGCGTTCCATACCGCGAGATGATTGCCGCGCGCTTCCAGGTCCACGTAGGGGCCGGCCTGGGACGGATAGGAGCGCGGCGCGATCTGCCACAGGATCGTCCCGTCGAGTCCGATGCCGTAGACGTTTTCGGCGCCATGGCGGGGGTCGGGTTCGATCAGGACAGCCAGCGTGCGTTCGAACGCCGCAATCTGGACGATGCATTTCGGGAAGACGATATCTTCGCCGGCCGCCTTGAGCGTCAAGACATTCCTTCGATAGGAATAGCGCAATGCAAAGTCCATGGCTCGCGCACGGAGGGTAGGCTGGGCCCGGTATCCCGGGCGGAGAGGATCCTGTTGGTTTCGCCGGCGCGAGCCTCAGTGGCGGTGTTTGTACGCCTCGCGGTCCATGAATTTCTGCGTGTTCGCATTTTCCATGGCCTGCTGCTGCAGCATGCACTGGTCGTAGGCGGGCGTACCGCGCGTAATGCCCAGGTTGTCGCAGGCGTGCTGGTAGTTTTCCCGTTCCATCCTGTCCAGCGCGGCGCAGCCGCCCATTGCCAGCGAGGCCAGCATGCAGCCGGCCAGGTATAACGTCCGAGCATTCTTCATGGTCTGCATTCTCTCGATTTCGTTTTTCGGAATGGGGCTTGAAAACCCTTGGAGGGACCGCGTTCCCCCCAATTGAATATAGGCAGCAATGGTAGCAATCACTCACGGCATGAGTGATGAAAACTCCGAGGAAAACAGCCAAAATATAAGAAAATGATCAATTCTTGATAAAGTAAGCGCTGCAGCGAGCGACGTCGGGGGGCGTTTCCATGACTGTTCTGCTTGGCGACATTCCGGACCCTTGGGGGCCGAAACTCGAGCTGCCGGGGGCCGCGGCCACGCGCACGCGCATCGGGCCCAATGAAATCCTCCTGCATCCGACGGCGCACCTGGCGCTCCTGCTGCTGACGCCGCAGCCAGGCAGGCAGATCCGGCTCAACAGCGACCGCCGCATTGCCGGACTGGCTCCGGCGGGAGCGCTGGAGCTCATCCCGACCGGCTCGGAATTTTCCGCCCGCTGGCTCGTCGACAAGGAAAACCTGCTCATCGCGCTGGACCACGGGCGTCTTGCCGCCCTCGCCGGCGCGGAATTCGGCCGGACGGACTTCGAGTTGCATCCCCCGTTGCTCGGCACGGTGGACGCGAAAATGCTGCCCCTGGCCCGGATGCTGAAGGAAGAATTGGAGCAGGGCGACCGGGCCAACCGGCTATGCGTGGATGCCTTGCTCACGCTTTTCGCGACGCACCTGCTGCGCCATTATTCTTCCCTCGGAAAGCCCGGCAGCCTTCGCCGAACCGGCGGAATGGCGCCGGGAGCCTGGCGCCGGGTGAACGACTACATCCGCGCCCACCTTGCCGACGACATATCCATCGAACAGCTTGCCCGGGTGGCCGGCCTGTCGCCCAGCCATTTCCTGCGCGCATTCCGGCAGACCTCCGGCCAGCCTCCGCACCGGTTCATTCTCGATGCCCGCGTGGCCGTGGCGGAACGGCTGGTCGTGACGACCACGCTACCGCTGGGCGAGATCGCGAAGTCCACCGGTTTTTCCAGCCATAGCCACATGACGGCGGCCATGCGCCGGCTGCGCGCGACGACGCCTACGGAAATGAGGCGGGAAGCGCGCGGGAAGAAAGGGCCGGCAAGGCAGGACGCCACCGGGGGTTGAGCGCCGACGGCGCGTTCCCGGGCGGCGCGGTTGGCGGTTGCTATCAATGGGTCACGACATTCGCAAAGCAGCGGGCCAGGCTTTCCGGCGCCCCGAGTTTTCGCGCCCAGTCGACGAGCTTCGCTTGTTCGGACCGGTCGGCCCATCCGCCCCAGGCTTCCCGGAATTGCTTGCGGCCGTCGATTTCCTCGAAGAAAAGTACGCCGGGGTCCGTGCGCGGCGTCGACGCATAGACCGCGCTCCAGGCGCCGCTTTGCATGTAGCGCGCAAGCACGATCTGGGACGGCCTGACGCCGCCGCCTACGGCGTGGGCGACCAGGGTGGCATATTCGGCCTTCTGCGCCTGCGTCAGGTTGGCCGCCACCCCGGCGCAGGGCTGCACCGCCAGGGCGCCGCGGCATGCCAGGAAAAGTCCGGCCAGAACGGCGCCGCGGGCGAAGAGCCGGCCGCGTTCCGGACGAGCGCCATCATGTTGTCCGACCACATCTCCCTCCAAAGCGAGCGGCGCGTGGACGCCTGTCGCGGCGCCCGGGCCTGGGTTCCGTCATTGCAACATGGCGGCCTGGAGACGGGCGTGGCGGCGAGGAAGTTTTCGAACGGATTGCGATAATCCGATGCTTTTTTGACAGGCCGGCAGGTGCCTGCCCGGCGCCGCCTCAGGCGGCCCGGGCCTGCTGCGCCGGCTGGACTAGCGCCAGGTGCACGCGTTCCAGGACTTCCGGATCGTCGAGCAACCGCATCCGCTGCGGGTCGGCCAGATGATCGGGGCCGGTCTCGATCGCCTCGCGGGCCAGGCGCGCCCGCGCCGCCTCGATCAGCGGATGGCCGGCCAGGTGGCGGCCGGTCGCGAACGCGCGCGCCAGCGCATTGACGGCGGGATCCACCAGCGCGTCCATGAAGCCGGGAGCGGGACGGGCCTGGTTTTCTTCGTTGTAGCGTTCGGTATCCTGGAGTTCCCGTGGTGGCGAGGTTTCCTCGGGAATGCAGAACAGGCCATCCTCGAAGGCGCCCTGTCCCAGGCTGACGCGGCTGGAAAGCACCGACAGCGGTATCGCCAGCAGCAGCGACGCGAGGATGGGGATCATCCACCAGAGGAAGTTCGGGTTGAGCCATGCCACCAGCAGGCCCCAGCATATGCCCAGCAGCGTCTGCAGGCCATGGCGCTTGAACGCTTCTCCCCAGGGGGTTTCGTTATTGGCGCGGGAAGGCGATTTCCATTGCACCTTCCATCCCAGGAACGCAGCCACCACGAAGCGGGTGTGGAACAGCATCCGTATGGGCGCGAGCAGCATCGAGAACAGCACTTCCAGCAGCATGGACCACAACAGCTTGCCCCCGCCCCGGTAGCCTTGCGCGCCTTTGACCCCGGCCAGCAGTACGCTCAGTATCTTGGGCAGGAAAAGCAGCAGCGCGGTGGTCGAGAACAGGGCGATGGCTTCTTCCGGATGCCATTGCGGCCAGATGGGGAACAGCTGGTGCGGCGTGACGAAGTACTGCGGCTCGGTCAGCGTGTGGACCGCCAGCAATGCGGTCGACAGCGCGAGGAAAAGGAACCACAGCGGCGCCGACAGGTAGGACATGACCCCGGTCAGGAATACGGCGCGGTGCACCGGGTGCAGGCCGTTGATCAGGAACAGCCGGAAGTTCATCAGGTTGCCCTGGCACCAGCGCTGGTCGCGCTGCAGTTCGTCGAGCAGGTTGGGCGGCAGCTCCTCGTAGCTGCCCGGCAGGTCGTAGGCGATCCAGACGCCATAGCCGGCGCGGCGCATGAGCGCGGCCTCGACGAAATCGTGCGACAGGATGGCGCCGGCGAAGCTGCCCTTGCCGGGCAGGGGTGCCAGCGCGCAATGCTGGATGAACGGCTCCAGCCGGATGATGGCGTTATGACCCCAGTAGTGGGATTCGCCCAATTGCCAGAAATGCAGGCCGGCGGTGAACAGCGGGCCGTACACACGCGTGGCGAACTGCTGCACGCGCGCGTAGAGACTATCCATTCCCGAGGCGCGCGGCGCGCTCTGGATGATGCCGGCCTCGGGGTTGGCATCCATCAGCACCACGAGCCGCTTGAGGCATTCGCCGCTCATGACGCTGTCGGCGTCGAGCACCACCATGTAGTCGTACTCGCCGCCCCAGCGCCGGCAGAAGTCGTCGATGTTGCCGCTCTTGCGCTTGACCCGCCGCCGGCGGCGCCGGTAGTGGATGCGGCCGAAGCCCTTGACCGCCTTGCAAAGCTCGACCCAGGCGCGCTGTTCCTGCACGCAGTGGTCGGGCTTGTAGCTGTCGCTGAGGATGAAGAAGTCGAACTTGTCGAGGTCGCCCGTTCGCTCGACCGATTCATAGGTCGCGCGCAATCCGGCGAACACCCGGCCCACGTCCTCGTTGCAGATGGGCATCACGATGGCGGTGCGGGTCTTGGGCGAAATGGGCACGCCTTCGGCCACGGTGGCCGAGATGCTATAGCGGTCGCGGCCGATCAGCAGTTGCAGGAAGCCCATCAGTGCGGTCCAGAACCCGGCCGACACCCAGCAGAACAGCAGCGCGAACAGCAACAGGATCGCGATTTCGAGGATCTGCCCGCCCTGGTAGGGCAGCACCGCCTTCATGTACCAGGTCGCCACCGCGGTCTGGGCGAGCACGGCCACCAGCAGGACCAGCCGGCGCAGCCGTCCGGCGACTTTCCAGCGCGGCTCGGGCGGACGGGCCAGGCGTTCGGCGCGGCGCTGGTGCATCTTGCCGCGCACACGCCGCCAGCCGCGGACGAAGGGGTTGGTGACCCATGGTTCGGGAACCATGGAAGTGCGCCGGATGGCGGGCGCGGTCTGGACACAGACACGGCCGGCCTCGTCGCGGCGGATGACGCCGTATTCGTCCAGCTCCGGACCGTAGGCCTGGACCAGCGTCCGTTCGAGAGCGGTTGCCTCGCCGTCTCGCATCGCTCCTTCGTCTATCGTCGCAGACATGGCATTACTCGCCCGTTTCATAGCCAGGCAACTGGTAGCTCCAGGTCTCGGAGACGGGGTTCTGTCCGTTGACCAGGCTCGCCCGCATTTCGACCGGCTTGGTCGTATCCTTGACCTTGATGCGCAGGGTGACGCGCCAGCCGCCGGTGACCGGGTTGCGGCGCAGGCTGTTTTCGATCACGTCGGCGTTGCCGCCGGTGGAGAAATTCAGCGATACCGGCAGAGGCGGATCCTTGGGCTTGGCGGGAGCCGGCGCGGAAAAATCGATCACGAAGGCGGTGCTGCCGTCCGGGCGCCGGATCAGGTCGGTGCCCTTGGTCTCGCCCACCGAGCGCCGCGTCTGCAGCACGCGCGCCAGCTTGGGATCCTGCAGGCCCGCTTCGTTGCGGGTCCAGCGCAGCGTGTAGTTCATGTCGAGCGCGGCGCCGGGCTTGGGCTGCTGCTCGGGCACCCAGAAGGCCACGATGTTGTCGTTGGTCTCGTCCGCGGTGGGGATCTCGACCAGTTCCACGCGCCCCTTGCCCCAGTTGCCGTTGGGCTCGACCCATAGCGTCGGCCGCAGGTCGTAGCGGTCGTCCAGGTCTTCATACTGCCGGAAGTCCCGCCCGCGCTGCTGCAGGCCGAAGCCCCGCGGGTTCTCGACCATGAACGAGCTGTTGGCCAGGCGGCGCGGGTTGTTCAGCGGCCGCCATAGCCATTCGCCGTTGCCGGCATGGAAGGCCAGGCCGTCGGAGTCGTGCAGCTCGGGCCGGTAGTTGACCGTGCTGGAAGGCTGGGCGGCGCCGTACAGGTACATGCTCGCCATGCCGGCGATGCCGAGCTTGGCCACCGGGGCGCGCAGGTAGATGCGGGAGCGGACCTCGACCGTGGTGTCCTCGCCCGGCGCGATGGTGAAGCGGTAGGCGCCGGTGGCGCGCGGCGAGTCCAGCAGCGCGTAGACGACGATGTGCTTGTCGCTGTTCGCCGGGCGGGCGATCCAGAACTCGCGGAAGCGGGGGAATTCCTCGCCGGAGGGGACCGCCGTGTCGATCGACAGGCCGCGGGCCGATACGCCGTAGACCTGGCCCTTGCCCACCATGCGGAAATAGCTGGCGCCAAGGAAGGATGCCACTTCGTCGTCGCGCTTGGCGGGGTCGTTGAGCGGATAGAGGATGCGAAAGCCCGCGAAGCCCAGGCCGCGCAACAGCTTGGCGTCGGGTTGGCGGGGGCCGAAGTCGAAGTCGATGGGGTCGTACTTGACCTCGCGCACGCCCTCGGCATCGATTTCGTTGATCTTGACCGGCAGGTCGAAGGCCATGCCCTGATGGTGGAAGGCGACCTGGAACGAAGTACGGCCGTCGGCCCACAGGTATTTCTCGCGCTTGGGCTGGATCTGCTGGTATTCCGCGTACTTGAGGTCCCGCAGTTCCTTGGGCAGCTGGCTGGTGGGAGCCTTGTATTTCTCGCCGGCGAGTTCCTTGGCGCGCCGCGCGACGTCGAAGAAATCGAATGCGCCGGCCGGGTTGGCGGCAAGGAGGCCGACCGACAAGGCGAGGGCCGACAGAAGCGAACGGGACACGCGCGGGCGCGCCCTTGCGGAAAGAAGGGAAAATTCAGTCACGGATCTTGGTCGTCCGGCGTGGCTTGGAATTCTGAAACGGGGATTTTAGAGGGTATGGCCGCTCCCAGGGGCGTTCGGTCGCATACATGTACTACCGGATGTAGCCATCTTGTGCCAATAGGGCACCAATCGACGCAATTTTCACCGAATTGGTTCCCTTATCGCCCCAAGGCAGTGCCCTCGCGCCGGGGGTCGGCGCCCGCCCGCAACAGCCCGTTGCTCAGGATCTCCACCCCATGCAGCCCGCTGGGAAAAGGCTGCAAGGCCACGGGATGCCCCATGGCGCGAAGGGCGGGGACCAGGCCTTCCACGGAGGTGCCGCTTTCAAGCTCGGTGGCGCGGTTGCGGCTGCCGTAGTGCGGCAGATCGATCGCGGACTGGATGTCGAGTCCCCATGCGAGATTGGCGACCAGCGTCTGCGCGACGTAGTTGGCGATCGCGCTGCCGCCCGGGGACCCCACCACCAGCCGCAGCCGGGGGCCGGAAGCATCGGCCCGCAGCACGATGGTGGGGGCCATGGTGCTGCGCGGCCGCTTGCCGCCTTCGACACGATTGGCCACGGGCACGCCCCGTCCGTCCACGGGGGACAGCGCAAAGTCCGTCAACTCGTTGTTCAGCAGGAAGCCTCCGACGAACAGCTTGCTGCCGAAGGCCTGCTCGATGGTCGAGGTCATGGCCACCGCATTGCCGTCCGCATCCACGATGGAGACGTGGGTGGTGGAGGGCAGGGCGGGCGTGTCGTCGACCCCGCGGCGCGCCAACGCGCCCGGCACCGGTTCCCCGGGCGCGGCTTTCCCCATGGAACGGTCGGCCGCGATCAGCGCCGACCGGCGGGCCAGGTAGGCCGGGTCCAGCAGCGCCCGCACGGGTACGTCGACGAAAGCGGGATCGGCCACGTAGCGGTCGCGGTCGGCATAGGCCAGCCGCCCGGCTTCGGAAAAATAATGCACCGCCGCGGCCGAAACCGGTTCGGCGGCGCCGATGGGCGTATGGTCGAGCAGCGCCAGCATCTGCAGCACGGCCAGCCCGCCCGAACTCGGCGGCGGGGCGCCGCAGACCACGTAGACGCGGTACGGGCGGCACAGGGCATCGCGTTCGCGGGCGGCGTAGCCGGCCAGGTCCGCGCCGGAAAGATCGCCGGGTCGCGGGTGGCTGCGTACGGCCTGCACCATGGCCTGCGCCAGCGGGCCGCGGTAGAAGGCGTCCCCGCCGCCGCGGGCGACCTGCGCCAGCGTGCGGGCCAGCTCGGGGTTGCGCAGGACCTCGCCTTCGCGGCGGGGCGAACCGTCTGCATGGAAAAAATAGGCGCGCGCGGCCGGCTGGGCCGCCAGCCGCCGGTTGCCGCGCAGCAGCGCGGCCAGGCGCGGCGATACGGGAAACCCGCGGCGCGCTCGGTCGATCGCATCGTCGAACAGGCTGGGCCAGGGCAGCTTGCCATGGCGCTCGTGCGCCAGCTCGAGCGCGCGCAGCACGCCGGGCACGCCCACCGACTTGCCGCTGTCGACGGCATCGGCGAAGGGCATGGGGCGGGCATCCTGCATGAAGCGATCCGCGGTCGCCGCGGCCGGCGCGGTCTCGCGGCCGTCGAAGACCGTCACCCTGCCGCGCGCGGCATCGTAATAGAGCATGAACGCGCCGCCTCCCAGCCCGGAGGACTGCGGTTCGACCAGGCCGAGCATCATCTGCGCCGCGATGGCCGCGTCGACCGCGCTGCCGCCGCGGTCGAGCACGCGATAGGCGGCCTCGGTGGCCAGGGGATGGGCCGTGACAGCCATGAAATGGCGGCCCATCACCGCTTGCTTGGATCGATAGGCGGTCTGCGGCTCGGGGTTCGCGTCGAACTCCGGCTCCTGGGCCGCCGCCGGCGCGGCGGCCAGCATCGCGCCGGCCAGCCACAGCAGCCGGGCTGCGCGTGCGGGATGGGTCATCGGCGGGGGCGCTCAGGCACCCAGCGCCTTGGCGTGGAAGGCCATGTGGTCTTCCATGAAAGTCGAGATGAAGTAATAGCCGTGGTCATAGCCCGCATGGCGCCGCAGCTCCAGCGGCTGGCCGGCTTCGCGGCAGGCCGTCTCGAAGGCCTCGGGGCGCAGCTGGGTATCGAGGAACTGGTCGGATAGCCCCTGGTCCACCAGGATGCCGCCCGGGAAGGGCTGGCGGGACGCGCGCATCAGCTCCGTGGCGTCGTACTGCTTCCATGCCTGCCGGTCGGGGCCCAGGTAATTGCCGAAGGCCTTGTGTCCCCAGGGGCAGTCGCTCGGGTGGGCGATGGGCGCGAAGGCGGAGACCGAGCGGAATTTGCCGGGGTTGCGCAAGGCGAGCACGAGTGCGCCATGGCCGCCCATCGAATGCCCGAAGATGCCGGCGCGCCGGGGATCGCCCGGCAGTTTGGAGGTGACGATGCCGAACAGTTCGTCGACGATGTAGCTGTACATGCGGTAGTGCCGGTCCCAGGGCGCCTGGGTCGCGTCGAGGTAGAAGCCGGCCCCGACGCCGAAGTCCCAGCTCTCGGCCTCTCCGGCGATGCCGGCGCCGCGCGGGCTGGTGTCGGGCGCGACCAGCATGATCCCGTGCCGCTGCGCGAAGCGCTGAGCGCCGGCCTTGATCATGAACGTTTCTTCGGTGCAGGTCAGGCCCGCAAGATAGAACATCACGGGTACGGGCCCCGCGTCCGCGTGCGTGGGCAGGAAGACCGAGAAGCGCATCGGCAGTCCGATGGCGGTGGAGTCGTGGCGGTAGAAACGTTGCTGGCCGCCGAAGCACTGGTGCAGGCTGATCAGTTCGAGCATGTGGAGTCCTTGCGGCCGCCCGGCCCGCGGCAGGGCGGCAAAGCGGTGGATCTTTCGCGGTACGCTTGAGACCCTGGGCCCGCGAGGCTAACAGGAATTGCCGCACACCGACAAGCAAGCCATGAGCAAAGCGTTGAACACCCCGACCCCGGCCGCCGAGCGGCAGCTCTCCTCGCAGGCCCGGCGCCTGAGCCTGGACCGCATCCGTTTCGATCTTACGTCCATCCGTCTATTCATCGCCACGGTCGAGCACGGCAGCATCACCCGGGCCGCCGAACAGCAGTGCGTGGCCGTGACCGCCGCCTCGCGACGCATCGCCGAACTGGAGGCCCAGTTCGGCATCGCGCTGTTCCAGCGCCGGCCGCACGGCATGGTTCCCACCGATGCCGGCCGCAGCCTGCTGGCCCATGCGCGCGCGCTGATGCACTCGGTCGAGCGCATGCACAACGACGCAGCCGCGCATGCCGACGGCCACAAGGGGCTGGCCCGGGTGGCGGCCTGTACCTCGGCGGCGCTGCAGTTCCTGCCGGGCGACATACGCGCGCACCAGGCGCTGTTTCCCGACATCGACATCGAAACGCAGGAGGGGACCAGCTACGGCGTGATCAAGGCGGTGGTGCAGGGAACCGCAGAGGTCGGCATCTACGAAGCGGCCGTCAGCACGCCGCCGGCGATGATGCGAACCCGCCCGTATCGCGAGGACAGGCTGGTGCTCGTGACCCACCGGGGCCATCCGCTCGCGCGGCGCAGGCAGGTGGGATTCGCCGACATCCTGCCGTGCGATCTCGTCGGCTTGAACGAGGACTCGGCGTTGTCGATGATGCTGGTGCGGCTGGCCGCGCGCCACGATGGCAAGCTCAACGTCCGCGTGCGCGCCCGCAGCTTCGACACCATGCTGGCCATGATCCAGGCCGAGCTCGGCGTGGGGCTGGTGCCGCAGGGAGTGGCCCAGTGGCTGGCGGTGAGCAAGACGTTCCGCCACATCGAGATCGCCGAGCCTTGGGCGCGGCGGCAGTTCGTGCTGTGCCACCGGCATGCTCCCGATATCTCCTCCGCCGCGCTGTCGGTTGCCGAATTCCTGGCGCGATCCGGGCCGCGCGACGCACCGCCGGCCTGATGCGCATCCGCATGCGCGAAATGCGAAACCAGCGTGAAAAAAATAGCAATGGCCGCCAGCCGCGGCCTTTGTCAGCATAGCTGCCGGCTGCGCCTGCGCAGCCTCGAGGCTCATCCTGCCTGACGCCGCGATGCGGCGCGGAGGGCCGATTCGTTTCACGCTAGAAGGAAATGCCGGTGAAGATTGCCCGCGTACACGCTACGCCATTGAACGTCCCGCTCGAATATTCAGCCGGCGGTGTGCGCCGCTCGACGTCGCTGTCGGCATGCCATGTCGAGGTCGAAACCGCAGACGGGCTGGTCGGCCATGGCCTGACCGCGATTACGGAAGAAGAGGTCGCGGCAGGCATCATCAACGCCGTGGCCGGTCCCGCGCTGGTCGGCATGGACGCGATGAACCACGAGGCGGCGTGGAACAAACTGTACTGGCTGCTCTGTCCGCGCGGACAGACCGGCTATGGCATGCACGCCGTCGCGGCGCTGGACGTCGCATTGTGGGACCTCAAGGGCAAGGCCCTCGGTCAACCGGTCTGGCGGCTCCTGGGCGGCGCCCGCTCCAAAGTGCCGGTCTACACCACCTTCGGCTTCAACTTCCTCGATCGCGACGCCCTTGCCGAGGCCGCACGCGCATGCGTGGCGGAAGGCTTCGGGCATCTGAAGATGGTGGTGGGGCACGGCGCGCTGCAGCGGCGCGACGAACCGCGGCCGCTGGGCGAGGTCATCCGCGAGGATGCGTTGCGCGTGCGCGCGGTGCGCGAAGCGGTGGGGGCCCAGCCTTCCCTCTACATCGATGCCAATTGCAGCCTCGACGGCTTCCATGCCGAGAAGCTGGCGCTGTCCGTGCGCGATTGCGACATCGCGTTCTTCGAGGAGCCCGTCACGCAGAACGACGTGCGCCTGATGGCCGACCTGCGGCGCCGCACCGGCATGGCCGTGGCGGCCGGCCAGAACGAGGGCCTCGCCTTCCGCTTCCGCGACATGCTGACCGCAGGGGCGGTGGACTACGTGCAGCCCAACGTGGTCATCAGCGGCGGCTTCACCCAGGCCGCCAAGATCGCTGGCATGGCCGAGGCCTACAACGTGCCGATGGCCAACGGCGGCGCCTTCCCGCTGCACAACATGCACCTGCATGCCGGGCTCGCGCACGGCGGAAGGGTTGAGTGGCACCTGGTGGCCGTGGAAATGATGAGAAAGCTCTACCGCGACATTCCCGAGCCGCGCGACGGTTGGCTGGAGCTGCCGGAGGCGCCGGGACTCGGCTTCGAGCCCGACCGCGCGTCCATCGCCGAGATCGCCAAGCTGCCGTGCTCGGCCGGCAAGGGCAAAGGATAGCGCCCGCCGTCGTCCGGACCCATACCCATAAAGGAGACATTCATGCGCATTGCCCTTCGCCTGCTGGCCGCGATGGCGCTCGCGGTGCCGGCCCTTTCATTCGCCACCGGCGCCTGGCCCGGCAGCCGTCCCGTCCGACTGATCGTGCCCGCCAGCGCCGGCGGTTCGCTCGATACCCTGGCGCGGCCGCTGGCCCAGGCCATGTCGGACTTGTCCGGCGGACGCTTCATCGTCGAGAACGTCGGCGGCGCGGCGGGAATGATAGGCGCGAACAACGTGGCCAAGGCCGCGCCCGACGGCTACACCTTTCTGTTCGGCGCCATCCATCATGTGATCCTGCCCATCGCCTATCCCAAGATGCCCTACGACACGGCCAAGGACCTGGCGCCCATCGGGCTGATCGCCAATGTGCCGAACGTAGTGCTGGTGCGCAGCGATTCGCCGTTCAAGACCCTGGAAGACCTGGTCCGCGCGGGCAAGACGTCGGAGCAGGGCCTGAATTACGGCACGGGCGGCAAGGGCGGCTTGCACCATCTCTCCACCGAGCATTTCAAGCTGCTGACCGGCGCCAAGATGCAGGCCGTGCATTACCGGGGCAGCGCGCCGGCGATCACGGACCTGCTCGGCGGCCAGATCGACCTGATGTTCGAGACCATGCCCATGGCCCTGGGCCAGATACGAAGCGGCGCGCTGCGCGCCCTGGCCGTCACGTCGGCCGCGCGCTCGCCCGCGCTGCCGAGCACGCCCACGCTGGCCGAAGCCGGCGTGCCCGACCTCGCCGTGACGACCTGGTACGGCATCTTCGGCCCCGCCAAGCTTCCGCCCGAGATAGCCGAACGCATGCGCGGGCTCATCGTCCAGGCCCTGGCCACCGACAAGATCAAGGCGCTGTGGAAGGACTACGGCGCTACCGTCGACGGCCCCGGCGCCCGGGACTTTCCCGGCTTCGTCGCCAGCGAATTGCGCCACTGGGCGGACGTCGGCCGGCGCATTGATTTCAAGCCGGGTGAATGAGCGCGCCCGCCCGGCCGCCCGAAGGGGGCGCTCCCTCCCTTGGGGAGGACGTCGCGCAGCGACAGGAGGGCCGTCCGGTGAGCGCGCCCGCCCGGCCGCCCGAAGGGGGCGCTCCCTCCCTTGGGGAGGATGTCGCGCAGCGACAGGAGGGTCGTCCGGTTATCGCGCCCGCCCGGCCGCTGAATGCGCATGACTTGCGCCGTCTTGCCCGGCGGCGCCTGCCGCGCCTGGCCTTCGATTATCTCGACGGCGGGGCCGAGGACGAGACGACCCTGAAGGCCAACCGCCGTGCCTTCGAGAACGTCGCGCTCCGGCCGCGGGCGCTCCGCGATGTCAGTGTGCGCGCCCAGTCGATCGAGATCCTGGGGCAGATGTGGTCGTCTCCCTTCGGCATCGCGCCGGTGGGACTGGCCGGGCTGTTCTGGCCGCACGGCGACGTGGCGGCCGCCCGTGCCGCGGCGCGAGCGGGCGTTCCGTACGTGCTGTCCACGGCTTCGAGCAGCACGCTGGAGGCCGTGGCGCAGGTGGGCGGAAACCTGTGGTTCCAGTTATACGTGATCGAGCGCGGGCTGGCCGACAGCCTGGTCGATCGTGCGCTCGCGGCCGGCTACCGCCATCTGGTGCTGACCACGGACGTTCCGGTGAGCGGCCGGCGAGAGCGCGACCTGCGCAACGGTTTTTCGTTGCCGATGCGCTGGCGCCTGGGCACGGTTTGGGACGTCGTCCGCCATCCGCGCTGGCTGCTGCAGATGGCGCGCCACGGCGCGCCGCAGCTCGCCAATCTCGCGGCGGCAGCCGCGACGAGCGGTACCCAGGCGCAAGCAGCGCTGCTGCAGCGTCGGATGGATGCCAGCTTTGCCTGGGAAGACCTGCGGCGCCTGCGCAGGCGCTGGCCGCATGCCTTGTGGCTCAAGGGCATCCTCCATGCGGACGACGCCCGCCGCGCTTGCGCCGAAGGCGTGGATGGCGTGATCGTCTCCAACCACGGCGGCAGGCAGCTGGACGGCGCCATGGCCAGCCTCGACGCGCTGCCTGAGGTGGTCGAGGCCGCCGGAGGCCGTCCGGTACTGCTGGATGGCGGCGTGCGGCGCGGGGTCGACGTGGTCAAGGCCATGGCATCGGGCGCGCGCGGTGTGCTCATGGGGCGCCTGCCCATGTACGGACTTGCCGCGGGTGGCGAAGCCGGCGTGGCTGCCGCGCTCGAGCTGGTGCGCCAGGACGTCGACCGGACGCTGGCGCTGCTGGGTTGCGATGACGTGGCGCGCCTGGGGCCGGAGTGGCAAATAAAGCTAAAGTAAACGCTGGTTCTTGCCGTCAACCGTCATGAGTCGTTGTCCATCCCAAGAACCATGCGCAAGAATTTGCCCGTTACTTCAATCGAGCGGTTCGTCGAGAAAAGCCGCCCCGTGGTGACCACCACCGACCTGAAAGGGCGCATCACCTACGCCAACCCTGCGTTCATCGAAGTCAGCGGCTTCTCGCGCGAGGAGCTCATCGGGCAGCCCCACAACATCGTCCGGCACCCCGACATGCCGCCCGAGGCCTTCGCCGACCTCTGGCAGACGCTCAAGCGCGGCCAGCCGTGGCGCGCGCTGGTCAAGAACCGCTGCAAGGACGGCGGCTTCTATTGGGTCGAGGCCTATGTCACGCCGCTGTACGAGAACGGCAGGCATGTGGGCTACATGTCGGTGCGCAACGCGCCGGACCGCGCCGAGGTCGCGGCTGCGCAGGCGCTCTATGCCGAGGTCGCGGCCGGCAAGGCCAAGTTTCCCGTCACGCCGCGCCCGCGCTGGTGGCACGATCCCGCGCCCTGGGGCGCGGGCGTGGCCGTGCTCTCCCTTGGCGCAGCGCTGGGGGCCTGGCTGCTGCCCCACTGGGGCTGGATGCTGGGCCAGGCGGCGGCCGTCTGCGCGGCGGTGGCCGTCTGGCGGCTGCGGATCGCCGCGCCCCTGCGCCGGATCGACAATACGCTGGCCGCCATCGGCGAAGGCATGCTGTCGGTGGCGATCGAGGGCCGCCACCAGTTCGAGCTCGGCGGGCTGCCCATGCGCGTCGAATCCACCCGCATCCATCTGCGCTCCACGTTATGCGACGTGCTCCAGGTAGCCCGGGCCGTCGATGCCAGTGCCGACCGCGTCAACGGCGAGATCGCCGCGATCCGCAAGGTGGTCGACGAGCAGCGCGATCGCCTGACGCGCATTGCGGCGGCGGTCGAGCAGATGAGCGTGGCCATCCGCGAGGCCTCGCAGCACACCGGCACCGCGCTGTCCCTGTCCGAGTCGGCGCTGCAGGAAGTCGATACCGCCGAGGCCAAGATCGGCGATTCGGTGCGGGGCACGCACTCCGTCGCCGCCGCCGTGGGCCGGACCAACGAGCAGATAGGTTCGCTGCACGACCTCGTCTCGACGATCTCCGGCGTTACCCAGGCCATCAGCGAGATTGCCAACCAGACGCGCCTGTTGTCGCTCAACGCCGCCATCGAGGCGGCCCGCGCCGGCGAGAACGGCCGCGGCTTCGGCGTCGTGGCCGAAGAGGTGCGGACCCTGTCCGATCGCACGGCGGGCAGCACCGGCGACATCGGCCATGCGCTCGAGGCCATCACGCGGTTCGCCACCGAGACGTCCACGTCCATGCAGGAGGCGGTGGCCTCGGTGCAGTACAGCGGCGAGCAGATTCGCGAAAGCGCCGGTTTCTTCGAACGGGTGCGCCGCTCGTCGTCGCTGGTGGTGGAGCGGGCGCGCGACATCTCCGGCATGCTGCAGCAGCAGTCGTCGGCCTCGAAGGAAGTCGCCGAAAGCATGGAGGGCATCTCGGGCGAAGTGGAACGCACGTCGGCCTCAGTCGCCTCGCTGGCCCAGGCCACCGACGCGCTCAAGGGAACCGTGGGCGACATGCGGCAATTGCTGGTGCGGTACGAAACCTCGCTCTATCACTGAGCGCGGCGAACGCGGGAATCGTTACGTTATGCTCTAGCCTGTTCGAATCGGCTTACAGGTAGAGGGAGCAGGCGTTGCTGCACGGTTGCGCGCAAACCGGTCCGGTCGCGGATCGTCTCGGGGCGGGAGTCTTCGGCAAGGAATGGGGCAGGGGCGCGCGGGCCGCGGTAGCGGCACTACTGGCATTCCTGGCGCTGTCCACCGCGCGGGCGCAGGGGCTGCCGCCTGAACTGTCGGCAGCCTGGGCCGCCACCGGCCTGCCCGAAAGCTCGCTCTCGGTGGTGGTCGAACGGGTGGACGGCACGCGCGTGGTGTCCGTCAATGCCGGACAGCCGCGCAATCCGGCGTCGGTCATGAAGCTGGTAACCACCTTCGCCGCGCTCGACAGTCTGGGCCCGGCCTATGTCTGGCGCACGCAATTGCTGGTGGATCCGGGCACGACCGTATCCGCCGACGGCACGCTGTCCGGTCCGCTCTACCTGCGCGCCAGCGGCGATCCCCTGTTCAAGCTCGAAGACCTCTGGCAACTGCTGCGGGAATTGCGGCTGCGCGGCGTGCGCAAGATTCCCGAACTGGTGGTGGACCGGTCGGTGTTCGGTCCGGTCGCGATCGACCCCGGTGCCTTCGACGGCGATCCTTCCCGGCCCTACAACGCCAGTCCGGATGCCTGGATGGTGGGTTTCGGCGCCGTGCGCCTGCTGTTCACCCCCGATCCGCGCCACCGGCAATGGCGGGTCACGATGGACCCCGCCCTGCCGGGGGTGAAGGTGGAAGGGGCGCTGAAGTGGTCCGATGCGCCTTGCCCGGGTTCGCCATCGGTGCAGACCGAGCCTTTCCTGACCTCGTCCGGCGTTTCCCTGCGGCTTTCCGGCGCGGTGTCCGGCGGCTGCGGGGAGTTCAGCATCTACAGGCTTGCCCTCTCCCAGCCCAAGCATGCCGAGGCGGCGTTCCGCGTGCTGTGGCAGGAAATGGGGGGTAGCCTGCAGGGCAGCATCCGTGCCGGCGGCGTGCCGAGCGACGCGATCCTGTTCGTCACCCACGATTCCCCGCCGCTGGCCGAAGTGGTGCGCCATATCAACAAGATGAGCAACAACGTGATGGCGCGCCTGCTGCTGTTGACCCTGGGGGCCAATTACGAATCGGGACCCGCCACCGTGGCCAACGGCGACCGGGCCGTGGAAGGCATCCTGGCGGCAAGAGGCCTGCGCTTCCCCGAACTGGTGCTGGACAACGGATCGGGGTTGTCGCGCGACGGCCGGATCTCGGCCGACAGCCTCGCGCGGCTGCTGGCCGCGGCCTGGCAGTCGCCGGTCATGCCGGAATTCGTGTCCTCGTTGGCCATCTCCGGTATCGATGGCACGGTGCGGCGGCGCCTGCGCGAGTCCGAGGCCGCCGGCCAGGCCCACCTGAAAAGCGGCTCGCTGCGGGACGTGCGGGCGCTCGCCGGCTACGTGCTATCGGCCAGCGGGCGCCGTTACGCCGTGGTCAGCCTGGTCAACGACGAGCGCGCGCAGCAGGCCAACGGTTTCCACGACAAGTTGGTCGCCTGGCTGGCCGCGCAGTAATGCAGGATGCAAGCGGGCGGTTGCAGGTGTTACCCGATGCTGCCCGCTCGAGGCGAGGGTTCCGGTATGCAGGGGCGGCTGCTATGATCGGACCGTCCAACCGAAAAACAACGCAGGGAGCGCAAGCCATGAATACCAGCACTGCAGGCAAAGAAAAACTGATCTCGGACGTGAAGGTCGTGCTGAACGATGCGGAAGACCTGCTCAAGCAAGCCGCCTCCAGCACCGGCGACCGCGCGGTCGAACTGCGCGAGCGGGCCCTGACTTCCCTGAAGCGCGCCCGCGAGAAGCTGATCGACGTCCAGGATTCGATGCTGGAGCGTAGCAAGGCCGCCGCCCGCGCCACCGACGACTTCGTGCACGACAACCCCTGGCGCGCCATCGGCATCGCCGCCGCGGTCGGCTTCCTGGCCGGCCTGCTGGTCAACAGCCGCCGTTGATCGAGCAGCGGTGTCCGAGTCTCCGCATCTCCTGAGTTCGCTCCGGGCGCTGGCGGCCACGTCGGTCGGCATCCTGCGCACCCGGCTCGAACTCGTCGCCATCGAGCTGGCCGAAGAGAAATCGCGCCTGATGGGCATGGTATTGGTAGCGCTGGCCGCGCTGCTTTGCCTGACGCTCGGGCTGATGATGTTCTCGTTCCTGATCGTGGTGGTGTTCTGGGATACCGAATACCGCCATCTCGCCATCGCGCTCGTGGGAGCGGCGTACCTGCTGGTGGGGCTGATCATGCTGTTGATGGTGCGCCGGCAGGCTTCGCACGCGCCCATCGCCTTCGAGGATACGCTGGCGGAACTCCAGCGCGACCGCGACATGCTCGCCGCCGTCGCCGATTCCGACTCCCGGCGGGGAGAGCGCCCATGAGCCGGCGCTACTCCGACATGCAGGCCCGCAAGGAGCTGCTGTTGGCGCGCTCGTCCATAGAGCGCATGGAACTGGGCGCCCACCTGCACCAGATACGGGAGGCCGTCACCCCGGGCAACATGGTGAAGTCGGTCTGGCCCCGCCTGAGCGGCAGCGGCGGCGTGACGACGGCGATGCAGGCCTGGCGGTTTCTGCGGCGCTATCCCATCGTTTCGTCGGCGGCATCGATGCTGCTGGCGCGCGTACGGGTACGCGGCATCTTCCGGCTGTTGAAGCTGGGCGGCGGGGCGGTCGCCGCCTACCAGGCGTTCAAGCTCTGGCGGGCGATCAAGGACGACGGCAAGGGCCGGCGCGACACCGACCCGCGCTAGTCCCCGGGGACGGGGCTTGGGAGCCGGAGCAACCCGGCTTCCGGACCTACAGACCCAGCTCCTCCCAGAGCCCGTCTACCCTTTTCTTCACTTCGGCGTCCATCACGATGGGCCGGCCCCATTCGCGGTCGGTTTCGCCCGGCCATTTGTTGGTGGCGTCCAGGCCCATCTTGCCGCCCAGTCCCGATACCGGGGAGGCGAAATCCAGGTAGTCGATCGGCGTGCGGTCGGCCAGCAGGGTGTCGCGCACCGGGTCCATGCGGGTGGTGATGGCCCAGACGACGTCCTGCCAGTTGCGCACGTCGATGTCGTCGTCCACCACCACGATGAACTTGGTGTACATGAACTGGCGCAGCACGCTCCAGATGCCGAACATGACCCGCTTGGCGTGGCCGGGGTACTGCTTGCGCATCGAGACGATGGCCAGGCGGTAGCTGCAGCCCTCGGGCGGCAGGTAGAAGTCCACGATTTCCGGCAGTTGGCGTCGCAGCAGCGGGGTGAAGACCTCATTCAGGGCCACGCCCAGGACGGCGGGCTCGTCGGGCGGCTTGCCGGTATAGGTGGAGTGGTAGATGGGGTCGCGCCGCATGGTGATGCGATCCACGGTGAACACCGGGAACCAATCCTGCTCGTTGTAATAGCCGGTATGGTCGCCATAGGGACCCTCCAGCGCCACCTCGTAGCCGTTGTCCGGAGGCGGCGCGACGCCTGGCGCCGGTTGCGGCGCCCGGGCCCGCGGGTCGGACAGCGGGAGCAAATGGCCCTCGAGTACGAGCTCCGCCGAGGCAGGCACCGTAAGCGCGTTGCCCACGCAGCGGACGACTTCCGTGCGCCCGCCCCGCAGCAGCCCGGCGAACTGGTACTCGGACAGGGCGTCGGGTACCGGCGTGACCGCCCCCAGGATGGTGGCCGGATCCGCGCCCAACGCGACCGCGACGGGGAAGGGCTGGCCGGGATGGGCCAACATGTGTTCCCGGAAATCCAGCGCGCCGCCGCGATGCGACAGCCACCGCATGATGAGCTTGTTGCGCGCGATGGGCTGCTGGCGGTAGATGCCGAGGTTCTGCCGCTTCCGGTTGGGTCCGCGAGTGACCACCAGCCCCCACGACAACAGCGGCGCCACGTCCCCCGGCCAGCAATGCTGGATCGGCAGGCGGGCCAGGTCCACGTCGTCCCCCTCCAGCACGATTTCCTGGCACGGGGCGCCGCGGATCTCGCGGGGCGCCATGTCCCACAGTGCGGATTTCAGCATGGAGACCTTGCCCAGGGCGTCGCGCAGGCCGCGCGGCGGCTCGGGTTCGCGCAGCGAGGCCAGCAGTTCGCCCACTTCGCGCAGCGCGCCGACGTCGTCGGCGCCCATGCCGAGCGCTACCCGCCGAGGGGTGCCGAACAGATTGGCAAGGACGGGCATGGCGGCCTTGCCGCGCCCCGGCTGCAATACGTTCTCGAACAGCAGGGCAGGCCCGCCGGCGCGCAGCACACGGTCGCTGATCTCGGTGATCTCCAGGTGGGTCGATACCGCGGCCTGGACGCGCTTGAGTTCGCCCAGGGCGTCGAGCTGGCGGAGGAAGTCTCTGAGGTCGCGGTATTTCACGGGCAAAGCACCTTGGTGGGGAGGGTCGTCAGGACGGGAATTTAACCCGGGACGGGGCGTGCGAAGACGCGCATGGAAGCGGAGCCGGACCCGTTCGCGGCCTCCGATTGGCGCGTCGCCGCGGGGGCAACCCGGTCAATTTTTACATATGTTTCAGAATCCGACGCCATCTTGGTGATAGTGTATGCTCACTTTTTGCGATATTTCCATATACGGTCGGATGGCAACCAATAGAAAATGGCAATGACCGGGTCTTCTCTGGGAATGCACCAAAATGGTGAAGATTTGCGGTTGACCTACCCCCCTCCCATTTCTACAATCCGGGCACTTTCAGCGTACGCCCGGTGCCGTCGTTCCACCAGCTGCCCATGAGGGCCGGAAAAGACCGCCGGGCTGAAATCAACGGGCTGTCGGGCGCCCACCATACTGGAGTTCTCTTAACGGCGCGTACGCGCCTACTGCCCGAAACAGGCATGGTTCCCAGCTATCTCTGCGGTAGCCGCCATGCAGGTGTACCGCTCGTCGTCCTGACGGCGGTGCGATGTGCAGCCAAGCAGGTTGTGGCCTAGACGTCCGGAGTCGTACTCGCGCAGTTCCGGATGCGGATTCTTTGTGGCCCGCCGATGCAAGGAGGTAAGCATGCCCGACGCGCAGTCGCGTTCGTCGCTCAAAGAGGCCGCTGCCCATGTCCGAGACGGCATGGCGAAGTGGTCTGGCGTAGTTGCAGGTTATATCGTTTTGGCCGTGCTCGTGGCGGCCGTGGTCATTCCGTCCGTGCCCGGCCTGCGCGGCCCGGCTACCCAATTCTATGCGGCGTTGTCCGGCAACGAGGCCGAGGCCGCGCCGGCGGCAGGGCCGGTCGCCATCCCGGCGCAGGCGCACGTCCAGGCCGAACCCAAGGTTGCCTCCAGCAAGGTTCAGTCCCACAGCCATACCGTGGCCTTCCTGGGTTCCATGGGCAACGGCCAGGTGACGCAAAAGCTGCCGGTGGTCAAGGTCTCGGCGGTGCAGAGCGAATCCCTCGGGCGCTATATCGCCCGCAAGTACCGCGTGTCCAACGAAGCCACCCGGATGCTGATTTCGACGGCCTATGGCGTGGGCCAGGAAATGGGCCTCGATCCGCTGCTGCTGCTGGCCATCATCGCCATCGAGTCCAGCTTCAATCCCTTTGCCGAAAGCCATGTCGGCGCGCAGGGGCTGATGCAGGTCCTGACGCGCGTCCATAGCGAGCGGTTCGAGCCCTTCGGCGGCGACCAGGCCGCCTGGAATCCGGTGGCCAACATCCGTGTCGGCGCATCGATCCTGAAGGAATACATCGACCGCAGCGGCTCGCTGACGGGTGGGCTGCGCATGTACGTGGGCGTGGGTCCGGACGGCAGCAGTCCGTACGGCGACAAAGTACTGGCCGAACGCCGCAGGCTGGCGTCTGCCGCCGGCGTCGCTCCCGAACTGCCGGGAGCGACTCGCCCCGAGACGCCGGCCCGCTCGGCCTCCGCCGCTCCCATGCCCATTCCGACCCAGCCCTCCGAAGCCGTCTCGGTGAAGAGCGCCGAGCCCGGCACCCCCGCAGTCATGTAAGCGAGGGCGTGGCCCGCCGTACCGGGAAAAGGCGCATGCCGGCCCGGGGGGCGTGCCCGCAGTTCGCCCGCCGCCTTCCTCCCTCGTTTTCGCTCCCGGGCTACTGGACCGACCCTAGATCCAGGTGGCGCAGCTTGTCCGGGTTGCGGGTGACGTAGATCGCCACGATCCTGCCCTCGTCTATCTGCAATGCCGTGGCTTGCACGATTCCGTCGGCCTCGACCGTGATGAAACCCGGCAGGCCGTCGAGAATGGCGTACCGCACCAGGACCGACGGCGTGCGGGCGAATTCGCGCGCGAGCTGGGCGTGCCGTTCCAGCACTGCGTCGATCCCTGCCAAGGGGTGCGGCGAAGCGGGCACCTTGCCCCCGCCGTCGGCGAAGGCGGCCACGTCGTCGGCCAGCAGCGCGCGCAGGCCTTCCATGTCGCCATGGCGGGATGCGGCGAAGAAGGCCTCGGCGATTTTCTGGCCTTGTTCCCGCGTCACCGGAAAGCGGGGGCGCGCGGCATGGACGTGCCCCCGCGCCCGGCTGGCCAGCTTCCTGCAGGCGGCCGACTCGCGGCCGATGGCCTGGGCGACCGCTTCGAAGTCCATGCCGAACACGTCATGGAGCAGGAACGCGGCCCGCTCCAGTGGCGACAGGCGCTCCAGCGCGATCATCAGCGCGAGCGTGATGTCGTCGCCGGTCTCCGGCTCCCCAAGGTCGAGCACGGGTTCCGGCAGCCATGGTCCGACATAGGCCTGGCGCCGGCGGCGGGCGGATTTGAGCTCGTTCAGGCACAGGCGCGTGACGATGGTGTGAAGCAAGGCCGCTGGCTGGCGGACCTGGTCGTGATCGGTCGCCAGCCAGCGCAGATAGGCATCCTGGACCACGTCCTCGGCCTCCGCCATCGAACCCAGCATCCGGTATGCCAGTCGGATGAGGCGCGGCCGCAGATGGGGCAGGCCCGGGTCGGCCTGGGGCTCGTTCATCGCGTTGCCGTGCGCGCGGCGGTGCGCGGCTCCGCATGGACGGCGCTCACTTCGTACAGGCCGGGCGCCACGTTCTTGGCAAGGCTTGCGAAACGCTTGAGCTGTTCCTGGGTGCCGGGTTGCTTCATGAAGTTCTCGAAGTGTTCCTTCGACGCCCATTGAGCGTAGTTCACGACCTTGCGGCCGTCCAGGCTGCCGTGTATGCAGACCGAAAGAAATCCGGGCTGGTGCCGGATGGCGCTCTCGGTCGCCTCGGACAGGGCCCGGGTCAGTTCCGCCTGCTTCTCCGGTTCGACGTCATAGACGTTGATCAGCGTCAGGCACGCGGCCTGGGCGTCGATGATTGCGATGTTCCTGTTTGCCATGGTGGTCTCCTTTGGACATTGCCGTTGGGATAGACATGACAAGACAGCGGGGCGAGATGTGACGTCGCCCGGTAGTGCTACTGGAGCAGCCGTTCCATGCGCGCCACGGCTTCCTGCAGGCGGGCCAGGTCCGTGGCGTATGAGAAGCGCAGGTACGAGGCGGTTTCGGCAGCGCCGAAATCCAATCCCGGCACGGCGCATACGCCGGCCTCGTGCAGCAGGCGGTTGGCAAAGCTTGCGCTGTCGGAGGCATGCGCGCGCACATCGCTATATATATAGAAGGCTCCGTCCGGCTTGACCGGGACGCGCAGGCCCAGTCGCTCGAACTCGGGAAGCAGGTAGTCCCGGCGCTGGCGGAATGCCTCCCTGCGTGCCTCGAAAATGTCGAGCGACTCGGGGTGAAAGCATGCCACCGCCGCGTACTGGGCCAGCGCCGACGGGCAGATGACGAGATTCTGGGCGAGTTTCTCGAAGGCGGAGACCAGTTGCGGCGGGACGACCAGCCAACCCAGGCGCCAGCCGGTCATGTGGAAATATTTGGAGAAGCTGTTGACGATGATCAGGTCGTCGCCCAGCGCCAGGGCCGATCGCCGGTCTCCGTCGTAGCTCAACCCCAGGTAGATCTCGTCGACGATGGCAAAGCCCTGGCGGCTGCGGACTTCGCGCACCAGCTCGGCCAGCGCGTCCGGGGCGATGGACGTGCCGGTCGGGTTGCTGGGCGAAGCCACCACCACGCCGGCGGTGCGCGGCGTCCAGTGGCGCCGCACGTGCTCGGCCGAAAGCTGGAAGCGATCCGCCGGGCCGGCCGGGATCAGCACCGGTTCGCCGCCGGCCGCGGTCACGATATGGCGGTTCGCGGGATAAGTGGGATCGGGCATCAGCACTTGCGCGCCGGCGTCGATGAGCGCCGTGCAGGCGAGCAGCAGCGCGCCCGAGGCGCCCGCCGTGACGATGATGCGGGACGGGTCGACGCGGGCACCGAAGCGCGTCTGGTAGAAACCTGCGATCGCCTCGCGCAGCGGCGCGATGCCCACCGCTTCGGTGTACTGGGTCTGGCCGGCGCGCGCCGTGCGTTCCAGCGCTTCGACCACTGCCGGAATGGCGGTGAAATCCGGCTCGCCGATGCTCATCTGCACGATGTCGCGCCCCGCGGCTTGCAAGGCCGCCGCCTGCTTGACGACTTCCATGGCGTAGAACGGGGCGATGCGGGCAATGCGGGGGGAAAGGCGAAGCATGGCGATGAACAGCGGAGTTGACGGGAGTAGGGGACGCGCGCCCTGCTGGACGAGGTCCCAGCCTCCATATTAGTGCGCGATTGCGGTTCATGCCGGGAAGGGGGCGACGCGTCGGGACCGCTCTTCCCGCGCCGGAAAACGGATGGGCCGGCAGCCCCGCTACAATGCAGGCATGGTTCCGCTCGATCCGTCCCCGGTTGCGCCCGACCCGCTCCTGCCATCATGGGCGGCGCGCGGGTGCCTCGCCATGTTTCAGACGGGCAGCGCCCGGGATAGCCTGCCGTGAAACCCGGACGCCGCGCTTTCTTCCTGCCGCGCATGCTGTCCGATGCGCCGTGGCCGGCGTTCTGCCAACGGCTGGCACGCATGGCGCGCGGACAAGTAAGCGACGAGACCCCGGCGGCCGGGGCTCCGGGCCGGGCCCGCCTGGCCGTCGAGCGGGAGGAGGATGTCTATCATGCCTGCGCGCTCTGCAGGGAGTTCGGCGTGCTGCTGGTACAGCCTGGCGTGCGCGAGACCGCCCTGCCTCCCGATCGCGCCTGGCTGCGGCTCGACGTTTCGCTCCTGGCCGCCATCGAGAAGATCGACGAGCGCGCGGGAATCGCGGTCGTGCAGGCCGGATGCCCCATGGGCGAACTGCGGTCGCGCCTGGACGGCACGTCGTGGCGCTGGCATGCGGGCGCGGACCACGAACCCATCGGGTCATGGCTGATGCGCACGCGCGGCTGGCAGCCGGGGCGCTGCCGCGAATCCGGGCTGGAAGCGGCCCTGGTCATGCTCGCCGACGGCTCGTTCGAGCAACTGGGGCCTTTCGGCACGGATTCGACCCGGCCCCTGCGTTCGGCGGCCGCCAGCCGCCTGGTGTCCGAGCTGTTCCAGCTGGCGACCGATCCCGCCGTGGCGGCGATGCTGGAAGAGCCGGTCTGGGCGGCCGGCTACCGGATCGACGCGCTCGTTCCCCGGCCGGACGCCAAGGATGCGGCCCCCGTCCCCAATCCGGCGCACCTGCTGCTCGGCAGCGAAGGGACGCTGGCCTGGGCGGGGCGGTTCCGCCTGCGGCTGCGCGACGTCGGCGCCCAGCCGCCGGTGCTGGCGGTGCGGGAGCGGGACGACCGGACTTCTGGGCGGGAAACGCCCGCCGACCGGCTCGACGCCACCGTCAAAGCCACGTTCGACGCGGGAGGCGTTTTCCCGTCGTCGGTTGTCTAACCCGTGCCGGGAGCGGATAATCCGCACCTCGCATAACTTTGTGTGACCCCCACCGGGGCGTTATTTTTCAATGGCTCAACCCCTCGACCCCAATCTGCGCAAGGCCGCCCTCGAATACCACGAGCAAGGCCGGCCGGGCAAGATCTCCATTGCTCCGACCAAGCAACTCGTCAACCAGCGCGACCTGGCGCTGGCCTATTCTCCGGGGGTAGCCGCGGCCTGCGAGGCCATCGTCGACGACCCCGCCGCGGCCTTCCGCTATACCGCGCGCGGGAACCTGGTGGGCGTGATTTCCAACGGCACGGCGGTGCTGGGCCTAGGCTCCATCGGCGCGCTGGCGTCCAAGCCCGTCATGGAAGGCAAGGCGGTCCTGTTCAAGAAGTTCGCCGGCATCGACGTATTCGACATCGAGGTCAACGAAACCGACCCCGAAAAGCTGGTCGACATCATTGCCGCGCTCGAACCCACTTTCGGCGGCATCAACCTGGAAGACATCAAGGCGCCCGAGTGCTTCGCGGTCGAACGCAAGGCCCGCGAGCGCATGAACATCCCGGTGTTCCACGACGACCAGCACGGCACCGCGATCACCGTTGCCGCCGCCGTCCTGAACGGCCTGGCCGTGGTGGGCAAGAAGATCGAGGAAGTCAAGCTCGTCACCTCGGGCGCCGGCGCGGCGGCGCTGGCCTGCCTGAACCTGCTGGTGGACCTGGGGCTGCCCATCGAGAACATCTGGGTCACCGACATCGACGGCGTGGTCTGGAAAGGCCGCACCACGCTGATGGATCCCGACAAGGAGCGTTTCGCCAAGGAAACCGACAAGCGCTCGCTGGCCGAGGTGGTCGAGGGCGCGGACGTTTTCCTGGGCCTGTCGGCCGGCGGCGTGCTCAAGCCGGAGATGGTCGCGTCCATGGCCAAGCGGCCGCTGATCCTGGCGCTGGCCAACCCCACGCCGGAAGTGCTGCCCGAAGTGGTGAAATCCGTGCGGGACGACGCCGTCATCGCCACCGGCCGTTCGGATTACCCGAACCAGGTCAACAACGTGCTGTGCTTCCCGTACATTTTCCGGGGCGCGCTCGACGTCGGGGCGACCACGATCACGCGCGAGATGGAGATTGCCACGGTGCACGCCATCGCCGAGCTCGCCCGCCAGGAGCAGAGCGAGATCGTGGCTGCCGCATACGACGTCAACGACTTGTCGTTCGGACCCGAGTACCTCATTCCCAAGCCGTTCGATCCGCGCCTGATCGTCCGCATCGCGCCCGCGGTCGCGCGCGCCGCCATGGATTCCGGCGTGGCCACCCGGCCCATCGTCGACATGGACGCCTATGTCGAGCAGCTGCAGCAGTTCGTCTACCACTCGGGCGCCTTCATGCGTCCGCTGTACGGCGCCGCGCGCCGCACGGTGCGCGAGGGCGGCAAGGCCCGCATCGTCTACACCGAGGGCGAGGACGAGCGCGTGCTGCGCGCCGTGCAGGCCGTGGTCGACGACGGCCTGGCCAAGCCCATCCTGGTCGGCCGCCCGGCCGTGCTGGCCAAGCGCATCGAGAAGCTCGGCCTGCGCCTGCGCCTGGGGCAGGACGTCGAGGTCACCAATACCGAGTTCGACGAGCGCCACCGCAATTACTCGCAGACGTACTGGGAGATGACCAAGCGCAAGGGCATCACCAAGGAATACGCCAAGATCGAGATGCGCCGGCGCCTGACCCTGATCGGCGCCATGATGGTCCACCAGGGCGACGCCGACGGCATGATCTGCGGCACGGTCGGGCCCTACGTCAACCACCTGCAGTTCATCGACGAGGTCATCGGCCGCAATCCCAACGCCAAGGTCTATGCGGCGATGAACTTCCTCGTGCTGCCGCAGCGCACCGTGGTGCTGGTGGACACGCATGTGAACGAGAATCCCACCGCCGACCAGTTGGCCGAGATCACCATCATGGCGGCCGAAGAAATGAAGCGCCTGGGGGTCGAGCCCAAGGCCGCGCTGCTGTCGCACTCCAACTTCGGCTCCAGCGATTCGCCGTCGGCCGTCAAGATGCGCGAGGCCCTGGCGCTGATCCAGGAACGCGCTCCGTGGCTGGAAGTGGATGGCGAGATGCACGGCGACTGCGCCATCGACGAGGCGATCCGCAACCGGATCATGCCGGACAGCACCCTCAAGGGCGAAGCCAACCTGCTGGTGTGCCCCACCATCGAGTCGGCCAATATCTCCTACAACCTGCTCAAGACGGCGGCCGGCAACAACGTGGCCATCGGTCCCATCCTCCTTGGCTGCAAGGCCCCGGTCAACATCCTGACCGCCAGTTCGACGGTGCGGCGCATCATCAACATGACCGCGCTGACGGTCATGGATGCCAACGCCTCGCGTCTGGATGGCAGCGGCGGGCGTTGATCCTTCCTCGGGGGCCGCGCGGGCGGCCCCCACCGTGCCGGTGCTGCGTCCCGTGTGCACCGGCCTCGTGCTTTCCGGCGGCGGCGCCCGCGCCGCCTACCAGGTGGGCGTGCTCAGGGCCATCGTCCGCATCCTGAGCGATCGCCCCGGCGGCCTGCCGGCCAATCCCTTCCACGTCCTGTGCGGCACGTCGGCCGGCGCCATCAACGCCGCTGTCCTGGCTTGCGGCGCTCATCACCTCGCACAGACCGTCGACCACATGCTGGACGTGTGGGAGAACTTCCGCCCCGAGCAGGTCTACCGGACCGACGTGCTCAAGACCCCGCGCGGCGGAGGCGGCTGGCTGTCCATGCTGTCGTTCGCGATGATGCTGGCTCGCGTGGGGCGGCGACGGCAACCGTCGCTGCTGGACAACCAGCCGCTGGGCGAACTGCTGCGCGGCGTGCTGGACTTCGGACAGCTGGACGCCAACCTGGCCGACGGCGTGGTCCAGGCGCTGGCCATTGCCGCGACGGGCTACACCTCGGGCCAGCACATCACTTTCTACCAGTCGGCCTACGAGATCGAGCCGTGGCGCCGTTCCCTGCGCATTGCCGTGCGGGCCGAGATAGGCGTCGAGCACCTGCTCGCGTCGAGCGCGATCCCGTTCGTGTTCCCGGCCCGTCGGCTCCTGGTGCACGGCGAGCCCGAGTGGTGCGGCGACGGTTCCATGCGGCAGCTCGCCCCCATCAGTCCGGCGATCCACCTTGGAGCCGGGCGCGTGCTGATCATAGGCGGCGGCCATTCCGAGGCGGATCCCCGCCGGCGGACCGGCGCGGCGACTTATCCGACGCTGGCGCAGATCGGCGGCCATGCCTTGTCCAACATCTTTCTCGACAGCCTGGATGCCGACATCGAGCGTATCCAGCGCATCAACCAGACCCTGTCGCGGCTGCCGGCCGAGGAGCGCTGGAACGGGCCGCTGCGCCCGATCAAGGTGCTATCGATCTCACCCAGCCAGCGCCTGGACGAGATCGCCGCGCGCCACCAGGACAGCCTGCCTCCTGCCATGCGGTCGCTGCTGCGGGGGATGGGCGTATCGTCCGGGCCGGACGAGTTGACCGGCGCCGCGCTGGCGTCGTATTTGTTGTTCGAGCCGGGCTATACCCGCGAGTTGATCGCTCTGGGGTTTGGCGATACGCTCGTCCGCAGTGCGGAAGTCCTTGCCTTTTTCCGTACCGACGAGGAATAGCGATGTCTAGCAGGAATAGTTCGCGATTGCCGCGCTTCTTGCCCGTCGGCGGCCGCCTGGCGGCATGGCTGGCGGCAGGTCTGCTGGCCTTGGCGCTGGGCGCGGCCGCCTGGGCCAGAGGCGAGGCCGGCACCGTCTCCGTGCGCGATCTGCCGCCGGAAGCGCAGCGGGTGCTGGCCCAGATCCAGTCCGGACACCGGTTCAGCCACCCGCGCGACGGCGTGACGTTTTATAACCGCGAGCGGCTTTTGCCCTTGCGGCCTCGTGGGTACTATACCGAGTACACAGTACCCACCCCCGGGGCCCGCAACCGCGGCGCCAGGCGTATCGTTGCCGGCAAGGGCGACACCGGCGACCCGGCCACCAGCGGCGAATATTGGTATACGTCCGATCACTATGCGTCGTTCCGGCGCATACGGGAGTGATCCATGTCCTTGAACTCGAGAACGTTGAGCGAGTGCCTCAAGACTGGCGGAGCCTTGTATGACCAGGGCGTCGACGCGCAGACCCTCAAGCGCGCCGCCCAGGAATCGAAGCTGGCGCTGTTCGAAGTGGATTGTTCGCGCGCCAAGAGCAAGTCCGCGGTGTTGCGCGCGATCGCCAACGCCGTGGATTTTCCCGAGCACTTCGGCGGCAATCTCGACGCCCTTTACGATTGCCTGTGCGACACCGTGCTGGATCAGAAGGTGGGCATGGTGCTGGCGCTGCGCCATCTGCACGAGGGCGACCCGGGCCTGGCCGAGCACGCGCCGGCCATCGCGCAGGTGGGCGAGGACGTGGTCGAATTCGCCCGCGAAAACGGCAAGACCTTCGCCTTCATTCTCGATCGCGCCGACGGCGCAGCAGGACCGGCCAGACCATCTTCCGCCGACTGATGCCCGGTCGGCGTGCAACCAGGAGGAGTCCTCGATGAAGCACCGTGTGGGTTTCATGTTGTTGACAGCATCCTTGGCCAGCGCTCCGGCGCTCGCCGATCTGTCCATTCCCATGTCGGCCGTCGACGCCCAGGGCAAGGGGCGCGACCTCGGCACCGTGACCGTCAAGGAAACCGCCTACGGGCTGGTCTTCACCCCGGCGCTCTCCGGCCTCGCGCCGGGCCAGCACGGCTTCCACGTGCATACCAATCCCAGTTGCGATCCTGGCCAGCAGGACGGCAAGCCGGTCGCGGCGCTGGCGGCCGGCGGGCACCTTGACCCCAAGAAGACCGGCAAGCACGGCGCCCCCTGGGACGACGATGCCCACCTCGGCGACCTGCCGGCCCTGTACGTGGATGCCGACGGCAAGGCCAGCTACCCGGTACTGGCCCCGCGCCTGAAATCGCTGTCCGATCTCAAGGGCCGTTCCCTCATGATCCACCAGGGCGGCGACAACCACGCCGACCATCCCGCCCCGCTCGGCGGCGGCGGCGCCCGGACCGCTTGCGGGGTGATGTAGAGAGGGGGTGGGGGAAGCCCACCCCCTCCGCGCTTCGCGCGTCCCCCTCAAGGGGGCGGCGCTGGCGGACCGGCAAAGCCGGATCCGCGGCGCCCTGGGTCTAGTGCGAATTTCTCGGATTGCGGCACCGCTACCGCTGGCAGCCAGCGAAGCACCGGCGCCACATTCCAAGAAAGCGGTACTAGATCCAGGATGCGGTGGATCCGGCTCCGCCGGTCCACCCGCATCGCCCCCTTGAGGGGGACGCGCGGAGCGCGGAGGGGGTGGGCTCGTTCTACACCCAGGCAAACTTTGCGCTGAGCGCCGAGATCAGGGCCGTACCCGCGGTTTCGGTGCGCAGGATGCGGTCGCCGAAGCGGAGCATGCGCACGCCGTGGTGGCGGGCCAGGGCGTACTCCTCGTCGGACCAGCCGCCCTCGGGGCCGACCAGCAGTTCGATGGCCGTGGGCGGGGAGGCCAGGGTGGCGGCCCAGTCGGTCAGTCGCAGGTCGGCGTCCGGATCGCACAGCAGGCGAACGGCGCCACCGGCGGGGGGGCGGTCCAGCCATTGTTGCGGCGTGAGCGGTTCGGCCACCTCGGGAATACGGTTGCGGCCGCACTGTTCGCTGGCTGCCACCGCGATCCGGCGCCAGTGCCGCAGCCGCTTTTCCAGCCGTTCGCCCGACAGGCGCAGCACGCTGCGGGCGGCCGCCAGGGGCTGGACGGCCGCGGCGCCTACCTCGACCGCTTTTTCCACGACCCAGTCCATCTTGTCCCCCGACGGAATGGCCTGTGCCAGCACGATACGGCCGGGCAGCTCGGCCTCGTGCGGGTCGTGGGCGCCCAGCAGGGCCATGGCCTGCCTGCCGTCGACCTCCAGCCGGGCCGGATACTGGCCGCCGCGGCCGTCGAACAGGACGATCTCCTCGCCGTCGCGCAGCCGTAGCACGCGCAGGGCATGATGGGCGACAGGATCGGGCAGGGCCAGGCGGGTGCCGGCCTGCAGCGGAAGATCGACGTGGAAGCGGGGCAGGGGCATGGACGGTGAGCGATGTAACTTTTGACAAGCGGCGACACCCGCGAAAGGGCGGGGGACCTGGACGAATGTTAAACTCGAAAGCTTTGTAGCAGCGGGATTTCCCGCCCGGAACGAGTGTCTTCATGAGCAATCAAGCCGCCCCTCAACTCAACATGGCGGACGCCATCCGCGCGCTGTCCATGGACGCCGTCCAGAAGGCCAACTCCGGCCACCCCGGCGCGCCGATGGGCATGGCTGAAATCGCCCTGGCGCTCTGGCACGGACACCTGCGTCACAATCCCGCCAACCCGGCCTGGCCCGACCGCGACCGCTTCGTGTTGTCCAACGGCCACGGTTCCATGCTGATCTACTCGCTGCTGCACCTGACGGGCTACGACCTGTCCATCGACGAGCTGCGCAACTTCCGCCAACTGCATTCCAAGACCCCGGGCCACCCCGAGGTCGGCATCACCGCCGGCGTGGAAACCACCACCGGGCCGCTGGGGCAGGGCATTTCCAACGCGGTCGGCATGGCGCTGGCCGAGGCGCTGCTGGCGGCCGAGTTCAATCGCCCGGGGCTGCCCATCGTCGACCACTTCACTTACGCGTTCGTCGGCGACGGCTGCCTGATGGAAGGCATCTCGCACGAAGTCGCCTCGCTGGCCGGTACGCTGAAGCTGTCCAAGCTGATCGTGCTGTACGACTCGAACGGCATTTCCATCGACGGCGAGATCAAGTACTGGTTCGCCGACGACACCGCCAAGCGCTTCGAGGCCTACGGCTGGAACGTGATCCGCAACGTCGACGGCCACGACGCCAAGGCGGTCGATGCCGCCATCGCCCAGGCCAAGACGCAGGCAGCCAGGCACGGCGGGCCGACCCTGATCGAATGCCGCACCATCATCGGCAAGGGCGCCCCCACCATGGAAGGCACCGACAAGGTCCACGGCGCGCCGCTGGGCGACCAGGAAATCGCCGCCACCCGTGCCGCCATCGGCTGGCCCCACGACGCGTTCGTGGTGCCGGCCGAGGTCTATGCCTTCTGGGACGCCAAGGCCAAGGGCGCGCAGGTCGAAGGGGAATGGAACGCGCTGTTCGACAAGTACGCCGCGCAATTCCCGGAGCAGGCCGCCGAATTCCAGCGCCGCATGCGCAGCGAGCTGCCGGCCGACTTCGCCGAGAAGCTCGCCCAGTTCGTGGCCGAGACCAACCAGAAGCAGGAAACCGTGGCCACCCGCAAGGCCTCGCAGTTCAGCATCACGGCGCTGGCCGGCATCCTTCCCGAACTGCTGGGCGGTTCGGCCGACCTGACCGGCTCCAACTACACCGACTGGAAGGGCGTCGCGCCGGTGCGCGCCGGCAAGGACGGCATCGAGTTCGGCCGCCACATCAACTACGGCGTGCGCGAGTTCGGCATGGCCGCCGTCATGAACGGCATCGCGCTGCACGGCGGCTACCTGCCGTTCGGCGGCACCTTCCTGACCTTCTCCGACTACTCCCGCAATGCCCTGCGCATGGCGGCGCTGATGAAGCAGCGCGTGGTGCACGTCTTCACGCACGATTCCATCGGCCTGGGCGAGGACGGCCCCACCCATCAGTCCGTCGAGCATGCGGCCAGCCTGCGCCTGATTCCCAACCTGGAAGTCTGGCGGCCCTGCGACACCACCGAAACCGCGGTGGCCTGGGGCGCGGCGGTCGGCCGCCCGGCCAGCGTCGGCATGGACGTGAAGGCCGGCGGACCCACGGCGCTGCTGTTGTCGCGCCAGAACCTGCCCTTCGTCGAGCGCGACCAGGCCACCATCGCGGCCATTTCCCGCGGCGGCTACGTGCTGCGCGACGCGCTCAACCCGCGTGCGGTCATCATCGCCACGGGCTCCGAGGTGGCGCTGGCGCTGGCGGCGCAGGAAGTGCTGGCCAAGGAGGAAATCTTCGTGCGCGTGGTCTCCATGCCTTGCACCCAGATCTTCGACCGGCAGGACGAGGCGTGGCGCCAGCACGTGCTGCCGCGCAACCTGCCGCGCGTCGCGGTGGAGGCCGGAGTGACCGACTATTGGCGCAAGTACGTGGGCCTGGACGGCGAGGTCATAGGTATCGATACCTATGGCGAATCCGCGCCGGCCGGGGTGTTGTTCAAGCATTTCGGGTTCACTGCCGAACGGGTCGCAGACGCCGTCCGGAAGCTGGTGGGCTGAGCGGGGCAGTCGTCCACCAACGTCGTCACAGATTCTTCTCATCAAAGGAAAACACCATGACTATCCGTGTCGCGATCAATGGCTATGGCCGCATCGGCCGCAACGTCCTGCGCGCCCACTACGAAGGGGGTAAGAAGCACGACATCGAAATCGTCGCCATCAACGACCTGGGCGCACCCAAGACCAACGCGCACCTGACGCGCTTCGATACGGCCCACGGCAAGTTCCCGGGCACCGTCACGGTCGAGGGCGACTACATGGTGGTCAACGGCGACAAGATCCGCGTGCTGGCCAACCGCAACCCGGCCGAGCTGCCGTGGGGTGAGCTGGGCGTGGACGTGGTGCTGGAATGCACCGGCTTCTTCACCAGCAAGGAAAAGGCCGGCGCCCACCTGAAGGGCGGCGCCAAGAAGGTCGTCATCTCCGCCCCCGGCGGCAAGGACGTGGACGCCACCATCGTCTACGGCGTGAACCAGGACGTGCTGAAGGCGGAACACACCGTCATCTCGAACGCCTCGTGCACCACCAACTGCCTGGTCCCGCTGGTCAAGCCGCTGCACGACAAGCTGGGCATCGTCTCGGGCCTGATGACCACCGTCCACGCCTACACCAACGACCAGGTGCTGACCGACGTCTACCACGAGGACCTGCGCCGCGCCCGCTCGGCCACCCAGAACATGATCCCGGCCAAGACCGGCGCCGCCGCCGCGGTCGGCCTGGTGATGCCCGAGCTCAACGGCAAGCTGGACGGCTACGCCATCCGCGTCCCGACCATCAACGTCTCGATCGTCGACCTGACCTTCGTTGCCAAGCGCGACACGACCGTCGAGGAGGTCAACGCCATCCTGAAGGAAGCTTCGGAGGGCTCGCTCAAGGGCATCCTGAACTACTCGACCGAGCCGCTGGTATCGTCCGACTTCAACCACGATCCCGCTTCCAGCACCTTCGACGCCACGCTGACCAAGGTCAACGGCAACCTGGTGAAGGTCTCGTCGTGGTACGACAACGAGTGGGGCTTCAGCAACCGCATGCTGGACACCACCGTGGCGCTGATGTCG
>Ga0180216_1000397_pt1 | contig 47438 bp, 41 predicted proteins | sample eDN3rd37CBELigMG_FD_128879 | JGI IMG/M metagenome (GOLD analysis project Ga0180216, IMG submission 128879) | Enriched Miracle-Growth compost microbial communities from Emeryville, California, USA - eDNA 3rd pass 37_C BE-Lig MG (version 2)... ...
CCACCGCACGACCGGCGTCCCGATACCGTTGTTCCCACGTGTGTGATAGACCCTCGGGGCGGGACTGATCGGTGCACACCCGAGGGACCGAGAAAGGGAGCCGTCACCACATGGCCGAGAAGACGAAGAGGTCGATCACCATCGACGCGCCGGCCGAGCGTGTCATGGAGGTCATCGCAGATTTCGATGCCTATCCGACGTGGGTGTCGGCGGCGAAGACCGTGGAGGTCGTGGAGCATCGTCCCGACGGCCGGGCCGAACGCGTTCGCTTCGTCCTCGACGCCGGCATCGTCAAGGACACCTACGTCCTGCGGTACAAGTGGGCGTCCGACAACCGTGCCGTGAGCTGGGAGCTCGAGAGCGGCGAGATTCAGAAGGCGCAGTCGGGCTCGTACGTGCTGACCGAGACGCCCGACGGCACCACGGTCGTCGACTACCAGCTCACCGTGGACCTCACGATCCCGATGATCGGGCTGTTCAAGCGCAAGGCGGAGAAGGTCATCACCGACACCGCGCTGAAGGAACTCAAGAAGCAGGTGGAGGGCTGAACGTCCGCCACGCCCCGGCCCGTGTGCGATGGTTCGTCGGCAAGGGCGGCGCCGGGAAGACGACCCTGGCCGCGGCCGAGGCGCTCGCGACCGCCCGTGCGGGCGAGCCCGTGCTCGTCGTGTCCATCGACCGGGCGCACTCCCTCGGCGACGTGCTCGACGTGCCCCCGGCCACGAACCGGGACGCCGGCGCGACGGACATCCGGAGTGTCGAGGAGAACCTCCACATGGTGGAGATCGACTCGCTGCAGCTGCTCCGCACGCGCTATGCGGTTCTCGCCTCGATGGCGGCGCTCGCCGGGACCCACGAGCACGCCGATCGGTTCGACCTGCCCGAGCCCGACGAACTGACCGGACTTCCCGGCGTCGAGGAACTGCTGGTGCTCGCCGAGGTCGCGCGCCTCGCGGACAGCGGACGGTGGGCTCTCGTCGTCGTCGATGCCCCGGCCTCCGGCGACGCCCTGCGTACCCTCACCGCGCCGCGTACGGTCGCCGACTCCCTCGAACGGATCTGGCCCCAGCACAGCCGGGTGGCGGCGGCCACCGGTCCCGACCCCCGCACGGGTGTCTTCGTCGCGCTGTTCGATCGGCTGTTGTCGGGGATCACCGCGGTACGCGACCTGCTCGACGATCGCGGACGCAGTGCCGCAGTGATCGTGGCGACGCCCGACCGCGCCGGTCGTGCCGAACTCGCACGGGTGCGGTCGTGGCTCGCCCTGTCCGGCCTCCGTGTCGACGCGGTCGTCGTCAACGGCGTCGCCCCCGCGGTGGGTGGTTCGGGTGCGGCCGCGCAGCTGCTCGCCGACCAGCGGGCCGCGCAGGAGGCGATCGTCGCCGAGATCGGGGCCGTCGTCGCCGACGTCCCCGTGATCGTGTGCGAGCGCCGTGCCGCGGAGCCGGTAGGGTTGGCAGCTCTGGAGGAGCTCGCCACGGCGCTCCGCCGCGACACACCCGTTCCCTCGTCGGAGACCGACGAGCCGGTCCGGGTGCAGCACGAATCGGGAACGGGGGTGGAGTCGGTGTACGCGATGCGCATGTACCTGCCGCTCGCCGACCCCGCATCGCTGACACTCGGACGGATGGGCGACGACCTCGTCGTCGGCGCCGACGGCATGCGCCGCCGGGTGCGACTCGCGTCGGGTCTGCGCCGGTGCACCGTCTCCGATGCCGAGTTCGACGGAACCGATCTGGTGGTGCGGTTCGTACCGGATCCGGCGGTGTGGCCGCTGTGAGGGACGATCACGAAGCCCTGATCTCGGAGTTGTTGCTGCTCGCCGACGCCGTGCTCGACCGCGTCGAAGGCACGGTGCAGCAGTTCGTCGTCGCGACCGGCGATGCGCCGGCTCATACGGACCCCGAGGCCGCGACCGGTTCGACGGCGCCGGGTGACGCCGATGCCGCGACCACCCCGAGCGGATGCGCGTGGTGCCCGCTCTGCGCCGCCGCAGCCCTGGTTCGCGGCGAGAACCACGAACTGGTCAGCAGGCTGGCGTCGAAACTGGCGGCGTTGATCGCGCTGCTGAGGGAGTTCCTCGCGCAGTTCCTGCCCTCGACCGGTGGCGCCCCGCCCGAGCCGACACCCGATCCGCCGACGCGGGATCGCCCGGCCTTCGAGCGGATCTCCGTCGACGTCCGCACGTGAACACGCAGGGCCCCGGGCTCACCGTCGGGATCGACATCGGGGGCACGAGCATCCGGGCGGCGGCCGTCGACCGTGACGGCGACGTCGTCGACAGTGTGCGCACGCAGACGCCGTCCTCCGCGGTCGCCCTCGAGAACGCGCTCCACCGTCTCGTCGAGCATCTGCGCGAACGCAACGACATCGCGGCGGTCGGGCTGGGGGTCGCGGGTTTCCTCACCGAGGACCGCACCACCGTGCGGTTCGCGCCGCATCTGCCCTGGCGCGACACACCGCTCGCCGAGATACTCACCGAACGCTTCGGACTGCCGGTCGTCCTCGAACACGACGCCAACGCAGCCGCCTGGGCCGAGTACCGCTTCGGCGCCGCCGCGGGCAGCACCATCGCGGTGATGGTCGCGCTCGGAACGGGCATCGGCGCCGCCCTGCTGCTCGACGGCCGGATCTATCGCGGTGCCTACGGTGTGGCGCCCGAACTCGGTCACCTGCAGGTCGTGCCCGACGGGCGGCCCTGCCCGTGCGGTAAGCAGGGATGCTGGGAAAGATATTGCAGCGGAACAGGTCTCGTGGACACGACCGTCGAGATGCTCGCGGCCGATCCCGGACGGTCCGTTCTCGCGGGCGAGATCGCCTCGGATCCCGGATCGCTCACCGGCCGGCGGATCGCCGGGGCCGCCCACGACGGCGATCCCGTCGCGCTCGCCGCCTTCGACGATTTCGCCCGTCGGCTCGGGCTCGGCCTGGCGCTCGTCGCCGACGTCTACGACCCCGAGCTCGTCGTCATCGGGGGAGGGGTCTCCGGTTCCGCGCCGCTGTTCCTCGACGCTGCGCGCGAGCACTATGCGGCCGTGACCACCGGCGCCGGCCACCGCCCGCTCGCGCGCGTCCGGGTCGCGCAGCTCGGCGACGCCGCCGGTCTCATCGGCGCCGCCGATCTCGCCCGATCCGCCGTCGAAACCTCTCGACCGCCGCTGTAGGTGAGATTATCGTCACGTCGACGTCGAAAGGGTGGGGTCGGGCACTGACGCGATGTGCGTGTGGCAGCCGCATCGTCGTAGAGTCGACCGGCGGGCGGTGCTGCACCGATCCGTGTGGGGGATGATCGGATTCGGGAAGGATGCCATGTGGTACTGGCTGTTCAAGTACGTCCTCCTGGGACCGCTGCTGTGGCTCATAGGACGTCCGAAGTTCGAAGGCGGCGAGAACATTCCGGCGCACGGACCGGCGATTCTGGCCAGTAACCACCGGGCCGTCCTCGACTCGTTCTACCTTCCCCTCCTCGTGCGCCGGCGCATCACCTTCCTCGCCAAGAGCGAGTACTTCACCGGCACCGGCCTCAAGGGTGCCTTCCAGCGCTGGTTCTTCTCCTCGGTCGGGCAGGTCCCCATCGATCGCACCGGCGCCGACGCCGCGCAGGACGCGCTCAACGCCGGGGTGCGGGTTCTCGGTCAGGGCAAGCTGCTCGGCATCTACCCCGAGGGCACCCGCTCACCCGACGGACGTCTCTACAAGGGCAAGACCGGCCTGGCGCGACTGGCGCTGGAGACCGGTGTGCCCGTGATCCCCGTCGCCATGATCGGCACCGACCGGATGAACCCGATCGGGTCGAAGATGTGGCGACCGGCGAAGATCACCGTCCGGATCGGTGAGCCCATCGACTTCTCCCGGTTCGAGGGCATGGGTGGCAACCGGTTCGTCGAGCGCACCGTCACCGACGAGGTCATGTACTCGCTCATGCAGTTGTCGGGTCAGGAGTACGTCGACATCTACGCCGCCTCCCTCAAGAACAAGGGCTCGGCGAACGAGTCGGGCACGGCCGGGGACACGGGCGCGTCGACGAACGGCAGTGCCGCGACCCCGCCGCAGGACGGTTCCGTCGCGGACCGCGTCCCCGACACGCGTGCCGGGTGAGCCGGTGCGCTACTTCTACGACTGCGAGTTCATCGAGGACGGCCGCACGATCGAACTCGTCTCGATCGGTGTCGCCTGCGAGGACGGCCGCGAGTTCTACGCGGTGTCGACCGAGTTCGACCCGACCCGGGCCGGAGCCTGGGTGCGCCGCAACGTCCTCCCGAAGCTCCCGCCTCCGGCGCACCCGGCCTGGAAGTCGCGATCGAGGATCCGCGACGACCTGCTGAAGTTCCTCGTGCCCCGGCCGGGAATCCGGCCCGAACTGTGGGCCTGGATCGGGGCCTACGACCACGTCGTGCTCGTCCAGCTGTGGGGCACCATGCCCGAACTCCCGGACGTCCTGCCCCGCTTCACCCGCGAGCTCCGGCAGTACTGGGAGGACTCGGGCTCCCCGCCCCTGCCCCCCGCGCCGGACGACAACCACGACGCCCTCGCCGACGCCCGCCACAACCTCGCGAAGTTCGAAGCGATCGAGGCTGCTCGACGGTCGCGGTGACGCGGGTAACGGGGTGCTGCGCCGCTTCCGGCCGTCACGCCATATCCTGGACGGGTGAACTGGACTGTCGACGTGCCGATCGACCGCTTGCCCGAACTCCCCCCGTTGCCCGAGGAGCTGCGTGCCAACCTCGACGCGGCGCTCGCAAAGCCGGCGCTGCAGCAGCCCAGCTGGCCCGAGGAACAGGCCGCGGCGATGCGCACCGTGCTCGAGAGCGTGCCTCCCATCACCGTGCCCCGCGAGGTCGAGGAGCTGCAGACCCAGCTCGCCGCCGTCGCTCGCGGTGATGCCTTCCTCCTCCAGGGCGGCGACTGCGCCGAGACGTTCGCGGACAACACCGAGCCGCACATCAAGGGCAACATCCGCACGTTGCTGCAGATGGCGGTGGTGCTGACCTACGGTGCGTCGACGCCGGTCGTGAAGGTCGCGCGGATCGCCGGCCAGTACGCCAAGCCGCGTTCGTCCGACACCGACGCGCTCGGCCTGCCGTCCTACCGCGGCGACATGGTCAACTCGCTGGTCGCCGACGCGGAGGTGCGCAGGCACGATCCGTCGCGCCTCGTGCGTGCCTACGCGAACGCGAGTGCCGCGATGAACCTCGTGCGTGCCGTCACCGCCGCCGGTGAGGCCGACCTGCACCGCGTGCACGACTGGAACCGGGCCTTCGTCTCGGCGTCGCCCGCCGGTGCCCGCTACGAGGCGCTCGCCTCCGAGATCGACCGCGGTCTGCGGTTCATGGACGCCTGCGGGGTCGTCGACCCGAACCTGCGCGCAGCGACGATCTACGCCAGCCACGAGGCCCTCGTCCTCGACTACGAGCGCGCGATGCTCCGTCTCGACAACTCGGGCGACAAGCCGCGCCTGTACGACCTGTCGGCCCACTTCCTGTGGATCGGCGATCGCACCCGCCAGCTCGACGGCGCGCACATCGCGTTCGCGGAGCTGCTGTCGAACCCGATCGGCCTGAAGATCGGTCCGTCGACCACCCCGGAGATGGCCGTCGAGTACGTCGAGCGCCTGGACCCGCACAACACGCCGGGCCGGCTGACCCTGATCTCCCGGATGGGCCACTCGAAGGTTCGCGACCTGCTGCCCGGCATCATCGAGCGTGTCGAGGCCACCGGCCACAAGGTGATCTGGCAGTGCGACCCGATGCACGGAAACACCCACGAGGCATCCACCGGCTACAAGACCCGTCACTTCGACCGCATTGTCGACGAGGTGCAGGGCTTCTTCGAGGTGCACCGCGCGCTCGGCACGCATCCCGGCGGCATCCACGTCGAGCTCACCGGTGAGGACGTCACCGAGTGCCTCGGCGGTGCCCAGGACATCTCCGATCTCGATCTGCACGGTCGTTACGAGACGGCGTGCGATCCGCGGCTGAACACGCAGCAGTCGATCGAACTCGCGTTCCTCGTGGCGGAGATGCTCCGCGGTTGATCACAGTGGGGATGCTTCCCGGGTAGAGGACGGGTGGTCGGATCAGGGCAGTGCGGTCAGCGTGACCGTGCTGCCCTGTTCTGTTCTCCGGCCTGCCCCCGGATCTTGGCCGATCACGATCGAGCGGTCGGAGTCGCCGAGCTGCCGGACCTCGACCTCGAAACCGAGGCGGGTGAGCTCGTCGCGGGCCGAGCCCACCGAGCGTCCCAACATCGACGGCACCTTCACTGCATTGGATACGAGCAGGGTGACGGTTCCGCCGGCGCTGACGTCGGCGCCCTCCTCCGGGTCGGTGCCGACGACTCGTCCCTCGTCGACGTCGGCGTCGAAGACCTCTCGGATCTCACCGACGGTCAGACCTGCTTCGTCGAGGATGCGTCGCGCCTCGTCGACCGGGCGTCCGGTGAGATCGGGCAGGGTGACCGGCGGGGAGCCCTTACTGATCACGAGTGCGACCTCGGCGCCCACCGGCAGGACGGTGCCGGGGGCGGGGTCGAGTGCAGCCACACCGCCCTCGGGCACCGTGGTGCTGAACGCGGTGCCGCCCTCGATCGGTTCGAAGGTGCGGCTGCGCAGTTCGTCCTCGACGACGGATCTCTCGCCGGCGCCGGGGATGGACGGGACGGTGGGTCTGCCGAGCGACACGAGCAACGCGATCGTGTCGCCGTCGGGCACGCGTGAACCCGCGCTGGGGTCGGTGCCGAGGACGGTGTCGACGGGGACGTCGTCGGAGTACTCGCCCCGGATCTCGCTGGACAATCCGGCCGTCTCGATCGCGGACACGGCCGCTGCCCGGTCGAGACCCTGCACGGTCGGGACGTCGGTGAGGCGGCCGGCGCCGAGCCACCACCCGGCGATTCCCATGAACAACGCGAGCACGATGATCGCGGCGATCCAACCGGCGGCGGACCGGCGCTGACGGCGACGGTCGGCAGCGTAGTCGGGCCGGGGCGCCACGGGTTCGGTGTCGGGACGCGGATGGGTGCGGGTCGCGACCCGGGTCGGGTGCGGGGGCGTGGCCGGAGCATCCGGGCCGGGCGTGGCCGGAACGGCGGTCTGCACGGTCGTCGGGGCGTGCGAGTTCGCGGCGGCCGAGCCGGGGAGCACCGTCGTCGCCGGAGCGGGATCGGCATGTCCGGCAGCGGCACCGTCGACGGTGCGGGTCGGTGCCGCGGCGTCGGGGTCCACCACGGGCGGCGTCCGCACGGCGGATCGTCTGGGAGCCGGAACCCGGTAGCGGGGGAGATCGAGCGTGTCGCAGATCTCGCCGAGCGCGTCGGCCATCACCTGCGCGTCGGCGTAGCGTTCCGACGGTTCGCGTTCGGTGGCCCGACGGACGAAGGCGTCCAGTTCCGGCGGAACCCCGTCTATGACCGAACTCGGATCCGGCACGTCCTTCTCCACGCGCTGGTACGCGACCGACAGGGACGTGTCGCCGATGAAGGGGGTGCGGCCGGTGAGCATCTCGTATACGAGCACACCGGCCGAGTAGACGTCGCTGCGCGCGTCGGCGCTGCCGACGGTGACCTGCTCCGGGGACAGGTACGCCGCGGTGCCGAGGATCACGCTGCGCGAGGTGGTGGTCGCGGCGGCGACGGCGCGGACGAGCCCGAAGTCGGCGATCTTCACCTCGCCGTTGCCGGAGATGAGGATGTTCTCGGGCTTGATGTCGCGATGCACGAGACCCGCCCGGTGGGCGACGGCCAGGGCTCCGAGGACCGGAGCGGCCACGGCAGCGGCGGCGTGCGGCGGCATCGGCCCGCGCTCGCGCAGCAGCTCACGCAGGGTGCCGCCCTCGACGAGCTCCATCACGAGGAAGACATGGTCGCCGTCCTGGCCCTGGTCGTAGACCGCGACGAGCCCGGGATGCGTCAATCGTGCGACGGACCTGGCCTCGAACTCGAACCGTGCCAGGAACTGGGGATCGGCCGCGAACTGCGGATCCATGATCTTCACGGCGACGGGACGGTCGAGACGCATGTCGGTGCCGCGATAGACGGTCGACATGCCGCCGCGTGCGATCTGCGATTCGATGCGATAACGCCGGTCGAGCACGACGCCGACCAGTCGGTCGCTGCCAGCGGTCACCCGGTGTACCCCCGTGTCTCGTGCGTGATGGTGGGACGCCGGTACCCGGGCCTTCGAGGTATCGACGTGACGAAGGTCCGGCTCTGCGTGTGCGGAGCGATTTCGTCCCCGTCGATCGTAGCCAGCTCCCGTGGACGGTAGCCGCGTAGCTGCCCGCGAGGCCGCAACGATAACGTGGTGGGGTGAGTGCAATCCCTTACTGCGACGACGTTCTCGACCGCTCCGTGCCCGTGGTGCAGCTCGTCGATGTGGCCAAGAGCCTCGGCGTCGCCACCTCCCGCGTGCACCAGATGGTGCGCGACCGGCAGTTGCTGGCGTTCAAGCGCGACCGCGTGCCGGTCCTGCCCGAGGCCTTCCTCGACGACGAGGGGAACGTTCTCAAGGGTCTTCCCGGCCTGATCGCGGTGCTGCACGACGGCGGTTACGAGGACGACGAGATCCTGCAGTGGCTCTTCGCCGAGGACGATTCTCTTCCCGGTGGAAGCCCCGTCGCCGCGATGCACACGCAGTCCGCGCGCGAGGTCATGCGGCGGGCACAGGCACTCGCCTTCTGATCCGCGGCGGGCAACTCGGCCTGATCCGCGGCGGGCAACTCAGCGCTGCCGGAGCAGTGAACCGGTGACGTACTCGGTGAGCATCACCGCGGCGCGGGTGCGGCGCGGTACCGTCGCGCGCCGGTCGAGCACTCGGAACCCACTGCGTTCGACCTCGTCGAGGATCCGCCCGTAGAGCGTGAAGGCCGCGCGGATACCGGGCCGGATCCGGTCGGGGAGTACCGCCAGTCCGGGTTCGGCCTTGCGATATTCGGCGCGGGTCAGTGCGACCGCGTGGGCGAGCGCCCGCCGGACCCTCGGATCCACGGCGCCGGTGCGCCGGCATTCCTGCAGCAGGTCGATGTCGACCCCGAACGCCGACCACAGGTCGAGCGGGATGTAGACGCGTCCGCGCTCGAGGTCTTCGCCGACGTCGCGGATGAAGTTGGTGAGCTGGAATGCCTCACCGAGCGCGGCCGCGGCCGGTGGGGCGGCAGGATCGGCGACGTCGAGGATGGGCAGCAGTTCGAGACCGATCACTGCCGCGGAGCCGTGCATGTACTCGCGCAGTTCCTCGATGGTCCGGTAGTGGGGCCGGAACTCGGGCGTGCGCGGCACGTCCATGCGCATGGAACGGATGAAGGCGTCGAAGTACCCGGTCGGGATGCGGTACTGCCGGATCGTGTCGGCGAGCGCACGGACCACCAGACCGGTCTCGTCGAGCGGGCCGGGATCACCCGCGAGCGCGGCGTGCAGGCGGGCGTGCGCGTCGTCGACCCCGCGGATCGCGGCCTCCGGGTCGTCCACGGCGGTGACGTCGACGATGTCGTCGACATGTCTGGCGAACCCGTAGAGCGCGTGCACGGCGTGTCGGCGCGGGGCCGGCAGCAACCGGGTCGCGAGGTTGTAGGTGCGTCCGTGTTCGGCGGTGAGTTCGGCGCAGTAGGCGTAGGCCCGGGTGAGATCGTCGGCCGCGATCCCCGCGGGGCGGTCAGGCACGGTCGTCCCGGGCAGCGCCGGCGGGCGATGCCGCTCGTGGCCGCAACCGCAGGCGCAGCGGATCACGGGTGACGAGCGAACGGGCCGCGACGATCGAGGCGAACACCGCGAGTGCGACGTGCGCGATGTTGTACATCCCGATCGACCCGTCGGGGTTGAAGATCAACATCAACCAGGTCGACAACCCGACGAGCACCATGAGCACCCTGGGCGACATCGCGAAGGCGGCGGCGACGGCGAGCGGCCAGGAGTAGTACCAGGGCAGCGCGGCGGGCGACAGCAGGGTCACCGCGGTCAGTGCCACGACGATCCCGAAGACCGCGTCGCGCTCGGTGCGGCGGAAGCGCCACCACGCCCACACCAGGATCACCACCAGCGCGATCGCGCAGAGCATGCGCGTGATGTCGAGGACCGATCCGAGTCGCCACGGGGTGACCCACGTGACGGCGTGCGCCATCATCGTCGGCAGCGACAACCAGTTGATGATCTTCGACGAGCCGGACAGGGCGGTGAGCCAGCCGATGCCCACACCGGCGAGCAGCGAGGTGCCGCCGAAGACCGCGGCGAAGACGACCAGTCCCAGACCGGCGGCCTTGGCGAACAGGCGGACGGGCGCTGCCGGTTCGCGCCCTTCGGCGCGCGCACGGTCGCGTTCGTGGATCATCCACACCCACACCAGGAAGGGCAGTGCCAATCCTGCTGTGGCCTTGATCGCGGCGCCGAGCGAGACCAGGGCGATGCCGCCGATATGTCGGCCCTCGAGCACGAGCACGATGCCGGCGATCATGAGACCGACCATCAGCAGCTCGTTGTGCACACCGCCGACGAGATGGATCAGCACGAGCGGGTTCAGGACCGCGAGCCACAGGGCGATCGCGGGGTTCCCACCCATGCGACGGGCGAGTTTCGGCACGGCCCACGCCATGAGCGCGAGGCCGGGAAGCATGGTCAGGCGCCACAGCCAGGTGCCCGTCACCACGTTGTCGTCGGTGATGGACGTGATGCCCGCACCGAGCAGCAGGTGGACGGGCCCGTACGGCGTGGTGGTCGTCGTCCATACGTTGCTGACGTTGTCGAGCAGGACGCCCGGGTTGACGACCGGGCCCACCTCGTACGGATCGAAGCCGTCGCGCAGCAGTGCACCCTGCGCGAGGTAGGAGTAGGCGTCGCGGCTGAACATCGGGGTCGCGACGAGCAGGGGAGCGGTCCACGCGGGAAGCACCGTCCACAGATCGCGCACCGTGACGTGGCCGGCGAGGGTCGCCCGACCGACGCGCACCCACGCTGCGATCATGACGAGCACACCGACCCACAGGATGATCCGCGAGAGCAGCTGACCGTGGCCGAAGCGCAGCCACGACAGATAGATGTCCTCGAGCAGCGGATCGACGCGGCGGACACTGCCCGATCCGAAACTGCCGAAGGTCATGAGCACCGCGCCCCACGCGCCGAGCAACGTGGCGTGGCCGGCGGGACTCCTCAGGAATGCGTACTTCGGGCGCTCACCCGTCGGCGCGACCGTCCCCTCCGGCGCGGGCGAGGTCTGCGGCTCGGCGTCGGGCGAGGCAGGGGACGACATCGTTACGGTTCCTCCCCCGTGGACGTGTGGATGCGCGGCGCGCAGGTAGCTGGCGAACGAGGACAGTTTAGTGGAGACGCGGAGCGTGTTGCGCCCGGTGTCACCGGCTTCGCGGAACACCGAGCCGTTCGGCGGCGAGCCTTCCGGACAACAGCACGGTGGGGACGCCGACGCCCGGCACCGTCGCCGACCCGGCGAGCACCACGCCGGGAACGGCCGGATCGAGGTTACGGCGCCGGAACGGTCCCGTCTGCCGGAAGACGTGAGCGCTCGAGAACGGGCTGCCCGCCTGCATGCCACGAGCGTGCCAGGTTGCGGGTGTGTCGATGTGGTCGACGCGGAAACCGTCCATGATACCGCCGTATCCGCGGCGGTCGAGGACGTCGAGCAGCTCGTTGCGGTAGGGCACCGCGAGCTCGGCCCAGGCGAGCGGAGCGCTGTCGAGGTTCGGGCACGGCGCCAGCACCGACAACGGTTCGTGCTCGGCCCCCTCACGGGTGAAGCGCAGACCGGGATCGGACAGAGCCGGTCGTGTGATGAGCAGCGAGGGATCCGACATCGGCCGGCCACGTCCGCGGCTGCGGGTGATCTCCGCGAAGGTGCGGTCCCATTCACCGCCGAAGTCGATCACGTGGTGGTGTTGCGCCGCCCAGCCGTGGGTCACCCCGGTGGGGATCGACCCGTGCAGCACCACGGCCGACGGCGCGGCCAGTGTGCGGCGGCGCCGACGGTGCGGCAGCAACCCGTCGACCACCGGGGTGTCGGGGGTCAGGACGGCCGCGTCGCACGGGAAGCGTTCTCCGTCGCGGGTGCGGACACCGTCGACCCGGCCACCGGAGAGATCGAGCGAGGTCACCTCCCGGCCGAGTTCGAGCCGTCCGCCGGCATCGACGAACGCCGCGGCCATCGCGCGGGCGACCGATCGCATACCGCCGTCCACCGCGTACACGCCCAGCGAGGTGTCCATGTGGGCGATGGCCCCGTAGACGGCGAGGGCCCGTGCCGGAGCGACCCCCGCGTACAGCGCCTGGAAGGTGAAGACGCGGCGCAGGCGTGGGTCGGTGATCCTGCGGTTCACCTGTGCGCCGAGCCTGCCGAACCCGCCCAGCCGGAGCAGACGCGCAAGGTCGCGCAGTGCCGCCGGAGACGAGACCAGGTCGAGCGGCGAGTCGAAGTTCGCGTCCATGAAGCGGTCGAACTCGGCGTCGAAGATGTCGGCGAGCCACGCCCGCAGCCGCAGATAGCGGCGTGCCTCCTCGGGACCGCACACCCGCGAGATCTCGGCGACCATGGCCTCGGGGTCGGAGTGCACGTCGAGCGAGGTGCCGTCGGCGAACCGCGCGTGATAGGCGGGGGACAATTGTCGGGTGCGTAGCGCCGGCCGGACCGAGTCCCGATCGGCGCCCACCGCGGCGAGGGCGTCGTCGATCAGCTCGGGCATCGTGAGCACGGTGGCGCCGTTGTCGATCTCGTAACCGGGGCCGTGATAACTGCCGACCCGGCCCCCGACGTCGTCGGCGCGTTCGAGGACCGTCACGTCCCTACCGGCGCCACGCAGGTGCAGCGCCGCGGACAGACCGGCGAGGCCGGCACCGACCACGACGACCCGGTCGGCGCCGGGAACCGTCCGCACCGTCCTCACGCCACCCGTCGGGTCGCGGCGACCGCCGACTCGCGCAGGAGGGCCTTGCCCTCCTCGGTGGCGCCGGACGACTCGAGCGCCTCGAACGCGCTGTCGGTCAGTTCCGTGATGCGGTCCTCGATCCGGGCGACCGCGCCGAGGTCGACGAGCAGCGAGCGGAGCTGTTCGACCTGCGCGTCGGACAGATCGGTCCCGATCGAGGTGCGCAACAGCTCGGCCGCGGCCGGATCGGAGGCGTCGGCCGTCTCGAGTGCCAGCGCGTACAGGACCGTCCTCTTGCCCGAGCGCAGGTCGTCGCCGGAGGGCTTGCCGGTGATCTCGGGGTCGCCGAAGACGCCGAGCAGATCGTCGCGCAGCTGGAACGCCAGACCGATGTCGGTGCCGAAGCGGCGGTAGGCGTCGATGAGGTCGTCGTCGGCGCCGGCGAGAGCGGCGCCGATGTGCAGCGGGCGTTCGATCGTGTACGCCGCGGTCTTGAACCGGTTGACCCGCGTGGCGGCCTCCACCGATTCGTCCGCCGCCACCTCGTTGGCGATGTCGAGGTACTGCCCGCCGAGCACCTCGGTGCGCATCGCGGCCCAGGCCGGGACCACGCGCGCGACCGTCGCGGGGTCGAGCCCGGCCGAGTGCAGCATGTCGTCCGCCCACACCAGGGCGAGGTCGCCGAGCAGGATCGCGACCGACTCGCCGAACTGCTCCGACCTACCGTGCCAGCCGGCGCTGCGGTGCTGCTCGGTGAACTCGACGTGCACGGTGGGGAACCCGCGGCGCGTGGTTGAGGCATCGATGATGTCGTCGTGGACGAGGGCCGCGGCCTGCACGAGCTCGAGCGCCGAGCACGCCTGCAGGACGGCCGCGGCGTCCGGCCCGGTCGGATCACCGCCGGCGCCGAGCCAGCCCGTCCAGGCGAAGCGCGGACGTACCCGCTTGCCCCCGCGCAGCACGAACGCCTCGAGCGTGTCGACGGCCTGCCGGTATCCACCGCCCACCGAGTCGACCAGATCGGAACGTGAGGTGAAGAACTGCCGGAGGGAGTCCTCCACACGATGGGGGAGCTGCTCGGCAGACAAGTGATCGGCGCCGGTAGACAGGACGAAACCTCCAGGTCGATGGGTGACGGCACCTCGGCGGCGGGAGAGCCGGAGGCGCCGCGACCAGCCTATCCGCACACTCGGGTCGTCGCCGGTAGCGACCGGCCCGGTGGCGCCACCTATGCTGGACCGGTGACAAGCGACTTCGTCAGGGCAACCGAGGACGACGGGATTTCTCGGACCCCGTCGATCGTGGACCGTCTCGGATCCGCGCGTTCGGGCCGCATTCCGTTCTCCGTCGAGTTCTCCCCACCTCGCGATGCCGAGGCCGAGGGACGACTGTGGCGTGCCGTGCGGACGTTCGAACGCCTCGGTCCGGCCTTCGTATCGATGACCTACGGCGCCGGGGGATCCACCCGCGACCGTACGGTCCGGATCACCGGACGTCTCGCCGAGGAGACCACCCTCCTGCCGGTCGCGCACCTCACGGCCGTCGGGCACAGCATCGACGAACTGCGCGCGATGGTCGGTGCCTATGCCGACCGCGGCATCACCAACATCCTCGCCCTGCGCGGCGACCCGCCGGGCAACCCCCTCGGCGAGTGGGAGAAGCACCCGGAGGGTCTCGAATACGCCGACGAACTCGTACGTCTGGTGCGCGATCTCGGCGACTTCCACGTGGGCGTCGCATCGTTCCCGGAAGGACACCACCGGTCCCCGGACCTCGACCACGACACCCGCTATCTCGTGCAGAAGCTGCGTGCGGGCGCCGAGTACTCGATCACCCAGATGTTCTTCGACGTCGAGCACTACCTGCGTCTGCGCGACCGGGTCGTGGCGTGCGACGCCGAGCAGGGGCTCAAGCCGATCATCCCCGAGATCATGCCGATCACGTCGCTGCGCTCGGCGCGGCGCAGCCTCGAACTGTCGGGTTCGCACCTGCCGCCCGTGCTCGAGGAGCGGCTGCGGCGCGCGGCGGGCGACGGCCCGGAGGAGAACCGCGCCGCCGTGCGCGAGGTGGGCATCGAGGTGGCCACGGAGATGTGCGAGCGGCTGATCTCCGAGGGCGCGCCGTGCCTGCACTTCATCACGCTGAACTTCGCCCGCGCGACCGGCGAGGTGCTCGACCGCCTCGGCTACGAACTCGAAGCTCCCGCCGCGGTGCAGCCGGCCTGACATCCGTGCCCCGGTTCGGGGTCAGGGCAGGACGCGGGCCTTCCATGCCGCGCGTCCGCTGCGCCGGGCCCGGATCGACGACGCCGTGAGCGCGCCGAAGGCCAGGACCGATGCCGGGTGTGCCACGGCCTCGAGCAGGTCGTCGGCGGGACGGTCCGGAGCATCCGGGTGTGTGCGTCCTCCCCGTTCGGTGACGCGGGCGAGGAGTCGTGACGCCATGCCCGCGGCGGTTCCGACCAGACCCCAGCGTCGTGTCCGGCCCTCGCCGAGAAGCGCCGCTGCCGGGGGCAGGAGGTAGGCGAGGAGATACAGCGCGACCACCGCGGCCGCGCCGGCGGGGGAGCCGAACGCCGACCACAGCCAGCGGGTGTAACCGCCGATCAACGGGCGGGGCCCGTCGTACATCCGGCACGACGACAGCCCGCCCGCGGCCGCGACCGTCGTACGTCGTCCGGCGCGACGTAGTGCCCGGGCCAGATCCAGATCCTCCGTGGGACTCGCCGCGACCGCGGCGTGCCCGCCGATCGCCCCGTAGGCGTGCGCGTCGAAGACGAGGAACTGCCCGCACGCCACCGCCATCGACGGCCGGTGGGTGCGGTGCGAGACCGCGACGGGCAGCAGCGAGAACCACGACCAGAACAGCAGTGGCTGCACGAGCCGTTCGAGCGCCGACCCGGTGAGCTGGTACGGGAACGGCGAGACGAGCGCGGCATCCTGGCGGCGCAGCAGAGCGATGGCGGCGGAGAGTGCGTCGGGCGTGAGCCGGACGTCCGCGTCGACGAAGACCACGACGCCGCTGTCGGCTGCCGGCCCGGCGTGGGCGACGGCTGCGGCACACGCCGCTGCCTTCCCGGTCCATCCTTCGGGAGGTGGCTGCGTCGATCGGACGACGGTGATGCGCTCGTCGTCCGCGGCCGCGGCCGTGGCCAGATCGCAGGTGCCGTCGGACGAGTCGTCGTCGAGGATCACCACGCGCAGGGCGCGCAGGCCTCTCTGTGCGCGCAGATCGGAGACGATCGCACCGATGCGAGGAGCTTCGTCACGGGCCGGCACGACGACGGTGACCTGCTCGTCGACCACCGGTCCCGGAACGAGACAAGGGAGCGCGACGCGGTTCGCGACGGCGACGGCCGCACCGTAGGAGGCGACGAGAGCACCACCGGCGACGAGCCGCGCGAGACCGGGGGACAGGTCGCGCGGCAGGGGGGTCAGGACCGCGTCCCGTTCGCCGACGACCACTGCGGCGTGGGATTGCGGGTGAACCAGGCCGCGCCGGCGATGATCAGCGTGACACCGAAGGCGCCGCCGGCCATGATTCCGGCCCAGCCCGCGAAACCGCGCGTGTTGGGATCGGCGTAGCGCACCTCCGCGCGGAGGGTGCTCACCTCACCGGCCGGAAGCTTCCAGGTCACGACCGAATCCGACTCGCGGGTGCCGTTGGTGGTCGCCACCCGGGCGGGGAATGCGATGGTGAACTGCACGTCGGTGCCCTGGGTGGGAGCGGACTCGAGATCGACGCGTCCGTTCAGGGCGACCAGGTCGCCCGAGCGCTGCAGGTTGAGCTGGAACATGCCGGCGCTCTGGTCGGACATCGTGGCGAGCTGCTGGACGTCGCCGAAGGTGAGGTCGTTGAAGAAGACCTGGCTCCCGACGTAGCCGTCCTGCGAGTACTCCTGCACCCGCACCTTGCCGGCCAGGGCCGAGGGAGGGGTGAGTTCGGGACCGGGATCGTTCTCGTCGGCGGGGATGGTCGCGGCGACGATCTGCCCCGACACACGGTCATCGGAGGAGATCCCCATCGTCGCCTGCACACGCAGGCAGCCGGTGAGGAGCGGGAGGCCGAGGAGCACGAGCCCCACGACCGCGACGACACGACGGCGGACGGACAGGAGGGACGACTGCACGGAGAACATGGTGCCAGGCACGGTCATCCTCGTCGGTTGTTCGGGTCGCTCGCGGCGAGTCGTGTCTCGTCCCGCCCGGGACCGGGCGTGCTTCCGCGCCACGACCGGACGAGCGAGAACAGCAGGGGAACACCCAGTACCCCCATGACGACCAGTCCGTACACCGCGGAGTAGCGGAGTTCGGGAGCGTCGAGGAAGACACTGTGGGCGAGCGCCGAACCGAGCCACGTCCACAGGAACAGTACGACGGGCACGGCGTCGTGCCGGGACGTGTCGGTGCGATCCGAACGGGAGTCGACGAGCACGAGCACGGTCGCCATGATCGCGGCGACGAGAAGCCAGCCCGCGTAGTTGGTGAGTGGGATGTGCTCGATCCCGGGCAGTCCGCCGGCGTTGCACCACGACCAGTGCCCGTCCGCCACCATCTGGGGGTCGAGATACAGATCCCAGCCCAGCATGCCGACGGTGACCGCCGCGACCCGGCCGGGACCGTTGCGGACGAGGCGGGAGGCCACGCACCAGACGGGGTACAGACCCGCCGACCACGCCAGCGGCACCACCAGCGGGACGTCGAAGGCGGCCGGTCCGAGCCGATCGGTGACATAGCTGTAGCAGCCGTAGGGATAGCCGGTCGTCGTGCCGACCACCTCGGACAGATATCCGATGCCCGCCGAGCTGACGATCAGGACGACGGCGAAGGTGAGGCCGCGGTTCAGCGCGGCGTGGACGAGGCATGCGGCGGTGAGCAGCGTGACGACCGCGACGGTCGCGGCGTCCCGGGCGCCACCCTCGGTGAGGGGGTAGGCGATCTGGGCCAGGACCGCGGCGACGGCCGGGACGATCGGAAGGATCGTCTGCCAGCGGGCCGGTCGGGGCGGTGCGGGGACGCGGGTGTCGGTCACCGCGACACCCAGCCCTTCACGCGGTCCACGAGAGTTCCCTTGGCGTCGGCGAGGGCGACCCGGGCGGCGTTGCGGCCGCTCGCACCGGAGACTCCACCGCCGGGATGGGTCGAGGCGCCGGTGAGATAGAGGCCGGGCGCGTCGGGCACCCGATAGCCGGACAGTTCCGGCAGCGGGCGCCACAGGAACATCTGGTCCAGCGACATCTCCACGTGCATGACGTTCCCGCCGAGCAGGCCGAGTTCGCTCTCGATGTCCGCGGGGGTCTGCACGTGGCAGTGCTCCACGCTTGCGGTGAATCCGGGAGAGCGCGTCTCCATCTCGGCGAGGATGCGGTCGGTCTCGGCGCCGGCGATGTCCTCCCAGCGACGCCCGTCGCGCAGCGCGTACGGATGCCACTGGGACCACAGGGTGATCTGGTGCTTGCCGTCGGGTGCGATCGTTGGGTCGAGGGCGGAGAAGCTCATCGCGAGGACGGCCGGTCGCGGGGGCAGGTCTCCCGCCATCGCCGCACCGTGCGCGGCGCGCAGGTGGGCGCGGTCGTCGACGAGCAGTTGCAGGCCGGCGGTCGTCAGTTCGGGCTCGTCGCAGCCGCGGTAGCGGGGCAGCGAGTCGGTGCCGAGCCGCAGGACCATGCCGATACCGGGGCCGACCCGCATGCTGCGGCGCCAGCGCTCGAGCCGGTCGCGGTCGTATCCGCCGCGGTCGAGCAGATCCAGCGTGGTCAGTACGTGGCATCCGGCGACGACCCTCCGGGCCCGCAGGGAGCGTCCCGATTCGGTGCGCACGGTCCACACATCGCCGGTCCGGCGGATCTCGGTGGCGGCGTCGCCGCAGGTCACCGTGCCGCCGTCGGACCGCAGCCGCGACAGCAGGGCCTGGGTGAGCGCGCCGCTCCCGCCGATCGCGCGCCCCGGGGGCAGGGTGTGCATGAGGGCCGCGAAGCCCACCATCGCGGCGGTGCCGGGCTCGGACATGGGCGGGCCGGACTGCGCGCCGAACCAGGCGAGTGCCGCCTTGAGGGGTTCGTCGTCGAAGTACTCGTCGAGCAGGCTGTCGCCGGTGGTGAGGAACCGGCGGGACAGGGCGCTGCCGCCCTCCCCGGCGTCGAGTCCCCAGAACGAGGACAGCAGGTGCCGGCCGGTCGGGGGGTGGGTGAACGACTTCATCACCGCGGCGCTGCGCGGACCCCAGTCCTGCACGAAGCGGCGGTACGCGTCGGCCTCGCGGCGTCCGCAGGCTGCTTCGACGGAGGCGCAGGTCCGGTCGAGATCGCGGTGGAAGACGATGCCGGGGCGGTCGGAGTCCGTCGGCGGCGGCGCGTATGCCCACGGGTCGCAGTCGATGTAGCGCAGGCCGTGGGCAGCGAGATCGAGTTCCTCGACGATCCCGGAGTGGCGCACCATGATGTGCGCCGAGGAACCGCGGTCGACGGCGTATCCGGGGAACCGTTCGACGGTGGAGACGGCGCCGCCCGGCACGGTGTCGCGTTCGAGGACCTCCACCGACCATCCGTCGCGGGCGAGATAACACGCCGAGACCAGGGCGTTGTGGCCCGAGCCGACGACGACGACGTCGAGTGTGGAGTTCATGGGGTACCGCTTCCGTCCGGATCGTCGATCGTGTGATGGTGGTACGGAACGAGGTCCGGCTCCAGAGGCAGGCTCCTGCCGAGGACCGCGAACGGGCGGGCGTCGCCGGTGAAGACGAACCGGCGGACGACGTCCTGGAATCCGAACCGACGGTACAGCCGCCACGCCCGGTTGTCCTCGCCCGGCACTTCGGGTGTCGACAGCAGTACGGCCGCTTCGGTGCGTTCCCGCAGCAGCGCCGACAGGAGCAGTTCACCGATGCGGCGTCCCTGCATGTCGGGGCGGACGTGCAGTTCGGTGAGCTCGAAGTAGTCGGAGAGGATGCGATCGATCTCCTCGGGGGACCGTCCGGAATGGCGCATCCCGGCGCGCACCTGCTGGTTCCACCACTGGCGGGTGTCGCCCCGGTAGCCGTACGCGATCCCGACGGCGGTGTCCGGATCGTCGGGGAGACTCGCAGCGAACGCCTGCCATCCCTCGCGGGCCGAATGCTCGGACCACATCGGCGCGCGGTGGTACTCCGTGCCGCGGGGATACCGCATCGCCGCGACGTAGACGGCCAGCAGCTCGGGCAGGCGCGCACGGAAGTCCGCGGGGGAGAGCTCGGTGAGGATCGGGGCGTCCTGGCGGGGATCGGTGGTCATGCGTGACTCGTTCGGGTGGCTCGCGCTGCGTCGGAGGTGCTCGGGTCTCGCTGATCGTTCGGGATGACGTGGCCACTTTCTCTTGACGGGTTGTCGGTGGGTCCAGCTATATTGAATACGTCGAACGCATGTTCGACACCGGTGATCCGGGGATGTTCGAGGGAAGCGAACATCCCCGGATCACCCTGGGGTCTCCCGCTCGGCGTCCGTGTCGGCCTCACTCGAGGACAGTGATCTCCGTTCCTCGGCGTTTCGGCGGGAATGCCACCGGATACCGCTCGTTGTAACGAGTGGTGAGACCACGCCGAGGAGGTGCGTGAACATGGCCAACGGTCAGGTCGCGAGTCGAGGCCCGCGCCGAACGTCTCCCACGCTCGGGCCGTCCGCATGCATCGACCATGCCACCTCGGCGCGCGCGGCGACGCTGCTGCGCAAGGCCGACGATCTGCTCTCGGGTGCCGCCGGTGCCGGCGATCCTGGCGAGCGGTTCCGCCTCGCCTATCTGGCGGCGCTGCGCGGCGCGGGCGCGGTGGTCGCCGCCGCGGAGCTGCGTTCCGGGATCCGCCCCCGCCGGCCCGCCACGCGCAACGCGTGGGCGCTCATGGCGCGCGCCGACGAGTCCTTCGCCGTCTGGGCCGACTACTTCGCCGATCGCTCAGCCACCCGCGCCGCAGTCGAGGCGGGGGTAGTGCATGCGGTGGGCGCCGACGAATCCGGGGCGTTCTACGACGAGGTGGGTCACTTCCTGCACGATGTGGAGGGCTATCTCGACGCCGAAGCAGAGCCGGAGGTCGGTGTCGGTGGGTGACTTTCGCCCCCTCACGAGGGTCTTCGCCGAAGAGGGGATCGAACTCACGTGTGGAGTTTGTGGTCCACAGCGACATCTGCTCGTATTATTGACTCAGGCGGCCGTACGGACGGCCCCCCGCCGGATTCGCCCCACGGATCCGGTGGCCACCGTTTAGTGCCGGGGGAGGTACCGTGCCACTCTCCGAGCACGAGCAGCGCATGCTCGATCAAATCGAGAGCGCGCTCTATGCTGAGGATCCCAAGTTCGCCTCGACCGTGCGTGGCAGCCGGTTGGGGATGGCGTCGAACCGGCGGCGGCTACAGGCCGGCGCCTTGTTCGTGTTGGGCCTGACGCTGTTGATCGCCGGCGTTGCCCTGCCGCTCAAGCCGGGCGGCTTCCCGATCATCAGTCTGCTCGGGTTCCTCGTGATGTTCGCCGCCGGAGTCCTGTTGCTCCTCGGCGGTCGTCGGCCGTCGACTCCAGGGGCGACGGGCGGTAGTTCCGGTTCCGGAAAGACCGGTCGAAGTTCCCGCGGCGGCAAGAAGTCCTCGGGTGGTGGCTTCACCAACCGCATGGAAGAGCGGTTCCGGAGGCGTTTCGAGCAGGACTGACCTCCTCGACCATCAGGTGTATCGACGACGGCGCGACCCAACGGGTCGCGCCGTCGTCGTTTCTCCGTCGGCCTGCCCAGCGACCTCCCTCCATCCCTCCTGTCGCTCCACCACCGCGCCCCACTCGCGCGTTCCCCGTCCCCCCACTGCCTCCCACCCCGGCCCCGGGCGCAGTGTTTCCCCTGGTCGCCCGTCGCTCGAACCTCGCTCCGCCGGTGGGGCGGATCGTCGGGGCGCCGACGTCGGTGGATCCGCCGTAGTCACGAGAGGGCGTGTCCCCATTTTTCGCCACCCACTCTGAGCTGGGAATGTGACGACAACACGCGTGACCGGGCGGCGGTAATCCGTTTCCGGTGGGGCAAAGTGGGGTAATGTGGGGCGCGGCGGGACAAGGTGTCCTGTCGCGCGAAGCATCCGTCCGGCAGCGGGGAGGCGCCGAGTGTTCCTCGGTACCTACACCCCGAAGTTGGACGACAAGGGCCGGCTCACGCTGCCGGCGAAGTACCGAGACGAGCTGGCGGGAGGGTTGATGATCACGAAGGGACAGGATCACAGCCTCACCGTGTTCCCTCGTGACGAGTTCGCCGCTCTGGCCGAACGCGCTGCGAGTGCCTCACGGAGCAACCCTCAGGCACGTGCGTTCCTGCGGAGCCTCGCGTCGGGAACGGAGGAGCAGCGACCCGACTCACAAGGCCGGATCACGCTGTCGTCGGCCCACCGCAAGTACGCCGGTCTCACCAAGGACTGCGTGGTGATCGGTTCGGTCAGGTACCTCGAGATCTGGGACGCGACGGCATGGGAGACCTACCTCGCCGAGCACGAAGAAGACTTCTCGGAAGCGAGAGACGAAGCACTACGCGACATCTTGTAACCACGGCTCGGGCTGCGCGGCGAGTGCCGCGAGGCCTCTGCCCGATGTGCCGGCCCTGACGCACTTCCCCAGCGCCAGGTACGGACCGAAGGGCCCTGACGCACTTCCCCGGCGTCAGGTCTCTTCGGACTCGGACAGAGACCTCGAGGCATTCGCCGTCTTCCGTATCCACCCCCGTGGCGGCGAGCACGGTATCGAGACGAGCGACAGGCAGGCACGAGGCACACCACCGTCCACCCGACGAGTACCCCACAGACCGTAAGCGGCCCGAGCAGGATTCCGGAGGACACATGGTGGACGGCGAGCACGAATCCGTCGATGGTACGGATGAGGCCACCGGTGCCGATGTGACATCTGCGGTGGAGTTCGGCCACGTGCCTGTCATGCTCCAGCGGGCCGTCGACCTGCTCGGCCCGGCCATCGAGAGCGTCGCTCCCGACGGCGAGGGCGCGGTCTACGTCGACGCGACCCTCGGTCTCGGTGGGCACTCCGAACACTTCCTGACGATCTACCCCAAGCTGCGGCTCGTCGGCCTCGACCGCGATCCCGACGCACTGGCGATCGCCCGCGAGCGACTCGCACGGTTCTCCGATCGCACCGACTTCGTCCACACCCGCTACGACGGGATCGCCGATGCACTCGAGAGTGTCGGCCTCGACCGGCACGGCTCGGTCCATGCCGCCCTGTTCGATCTCGGCGTGTCCTCGATGCAGCTCGACGAGGCGGAGCGCGGCTTCGCCTATTCCAAGGACGCACCGCTCGACATGCGGATGGATCCCACCACCGGCATCACCGCGGCCGACGTCCTCAACACCTACAGCCACGGCGACCTCGCCCGCATCCTGAGCACCTACGGCGAGGAGCGTTTCGCCGGCAGGATCGCCTCCGAGATCGTCCGGACCCGGGCCAAGGCCCCGTTCCGGACGAGCGGCGAACTCGTCGAACTGCTGTACCGCACGATCCCTGCTGCGACCCGCCGTACCGGTGGTCACCCGGCCAAGCGCACCTTCCAGGCGCTGCGGGTCGAGGTGAATGCGGAGCTCGACTCGTTGCGCAACGCGATACCGGACGCTATCGATGCTCTCGCGGTGGGTGGCCGGATCGTCTTAATGTCCTACCAGTCGCTCGAGGACAAGGTCGTCAAGCAGGAACTGACCCCGCGAGCGAAGTCCCGCAGTCCCGAAGGGCTTCCGGTCGAACTGCCCGGGATGGGACCGGAGCTGCGCATCCTCACCCGCGGTGCGGAGCGGGCGACGGACGACGAGATCGAGGCCAACCCACGTTCGGCGCCCGTCCGCCTGCGTGCTGCAGAACGAATCGCCAGGAGGTAACCGATGACCGTACAGGTGGCACCCCCGCAGCGCCGGAACCCGGGGCGATCGACCGCAGCGCAGCGTGCCTATCAGCGACGGTCGCAGCGCGCAGCACAGCTCGGGGTCGAGCAGGTCGAGACCCGCGGGCGCACGACGGGTGCCGGACGTGTCCGCACCCGGATCCCGTTCGTCGCCACCATCATCGGGCTCCTGGGCGTGGGCATGGCCGTGACGCTGCTGCTGACCACCCGGGCGACCGAGGATTCCTACGAGCTGAGCGCGGCGCGTTCCCTCAACGAGGAACTCGCCCAGAAGCGCGCGGTGCTCCAGCGCGACGTCGCCACGGCCGAATCGGCTCCCGCGCTCGCCGTCGCCGCGGCGGAGCTGGGCATGATTCCTACCGGGCAGGTCGCGCGGATCGTCGTCGCTCCGGACGGTTCGGTGCAGGTGGTGGGCGATCCGGTTCCGGCTCAGGGCGCCCCGCCGGCCCCGCTGGATCCGCCGGCCCGGGAGGACGCCCGCGTCCAGACCCCGCTGGCCGGCAGTGCCGGGGCGGAGACACCGCGGCCGCTCGGTGACGTGAGCGAGGGACCCCGGCCGCGCACCGACACCGAGGACGCGCGCCGGGCGGCGCCGTCGTCCGACGGCCGCCCTGTGGGCGAGGATCCGGCACCGGCTCCCGTGCCCGCGTCCGTGGCGGAGGCTCCTGCGGGCGCCACGCCGGACGTCGAGGGTGCCGCACCTGTTCCGCCCGCGGCGGGACAATCGGTACCCGTGAGCGAGCTGCCGCAATCCGAGGCGCCCCGTGAGGCGGCGCCCGAAGCACCTGTCCAGGCCGTGCCGACGGAACCCGAGGGTGGGCCTCGGTGAACAACCGCTCCACCCCCCGGCGTGCACCGCAGCGACGTTCCACCCCTGCGACGCGCGGCGGGCGGGCTCGAATGCCCGCGCCGCGCGATCGCAAGCACCGCGACCGGACGAGTTTCACCTTTCGCAACAAATGGGGCCGGATCGGCATGTTCGGCGCTCTGGGCGTAGCCGTCGCGCAGTTGCTGTCCGTGCAGCTCGTCCAGGCCCCGACCCTGTCCGCCGAGGCGGCCAGCCAGCGCACCACCCGACTCGTCGAACCCGCGACCCGCGGCACCATCGCCGATCGCAACGGCGAACCACTCGCCTACACCATGGAGGCGAAGGCACTGACCTTCCAACCCGTGCGGGTGCGCAAGGAACTCGAGGAGGAACGCGCCAAGGATCCGTCCCGGCCCGAGGTCTCGGAATATCTCGAGGGCGTCGCGTCGGCGATCCACGACGCGCTCGGCGCTGCGGCGCCCGAGAAGGACGTGCTCGAGATGCTCGAGAGCGACGAGACCTTCGTGTACCTCGCTCGCGGTGTCGATCCGGGCGTCGCGGCGGAGATCGTCGACGAGTACGACAAGGTCGGCACCGAACGCCAGGACATCCGTCTGTATCCGGGCGGATCGCTCGCCGCCAATCTCGTCGGCGCGACCGGCTGGGACGGACACGGCCTGATCGGGCTCGAAGCGTCGATGGACGCCGTGCTGGCGGGTACCGACGGGTCGTCCACCTACGACCGCGGGTCCGACGGCGCCGTCATCCCGGGCAGCTGGCGCGACCGCCAGCCCGCCGTCGACGGTTCCTCCGTCGAGCTCACGATCGACAACGACCTGCAGTACCACGTGCAGCAGGAGGTGCAGCGCGCCAAGGACCTGTCCGGGGCGAAGAACGCCTCCGCCGTGGTGCTCGACGCGCACACCGGCGAAGTGCTCGCCATGTCGAACGACAGCACCTTCGACCCGTCGATCGGTGTCGCGAACAACCCGCCCGACGCCGAACAGGGCAATCTCGCGGTCAGTTCGCCGTTCGAGCCCGGATCCGTGAACAAGATCATCACTGCGGCCGCGGCGATCGAGGACGGTCTGACCCGCCCCGACGAGGTTCTGCAGGTCCCCGGCACGATCACCATGGCCGGCGCGACCGTCAAGGACGCCTGGGATCACGGGGTCGTGCCGTACACCACGACGGGTGTGTTCGGGAAGTCGTCGAACGTCGGCACGCTCATGCTCGCGGAGCGGATCGGTGAGGACCGCTTCGCCGAGATGCTGCGACTGTTCGGTCTCGGTCAGCGCACCGATGTCGGCCTGCCCGGCGAGTCGGCGGGTCTGCTGCCCAGCCGGGAGCAGTGGTCGGGTGGCACCTTCGCGAACCTTCCCATCGGCCAGGGTCTGTCGATGACGCTGCTGCAGATGACTGCGATCTACCAGACCATCGCGAACGACGGCGAGCGTGTCCCGCCGCGGGTCGTGCGGGCCACCGTCGCGCCGGACGGCACACGCACCGAGACGCCCCGCCCCGATCCGGTGCGGGTGGTGAGCCCGCAGACCGCCGCGACGGTGCGCGACATGTTCCGCTCCGTCGTCCAGTCCGATACCGGCAACCAGCAGGGCACCGGCGCGGGCGCCGCCATCGAGGGCTATCAGATCTCGGGCAAGACGGGCACCGCCCAGCAGATCGACCAGAACTGCAAGTGCTACTCGAACTCCGACTACTGGATCACCTTCGCCGGCATCGCGCCGTCCGACGATCCGCGCTACGTCGTGGGCATCATGCTCGACGCCCCGACCCGCAGCTCCGACGGCAGCGGTGGCCAATCGGCCGCGCCGCTGTTCCGCAACATCGCGTCGTGGTTGCTGCAGCGCGACGGCGTGCCGCTGTCGGCCGAACCGGAGAGCAAGTTGATCCTCCAGGTCGACTGACGAGGTGACCGTGGCGCCTCGGTAGGCTGACACGTCGGTAACGTGACACGACGATCGTCGCCGAGACCGCATCGGGAACGAACCCGGGAACATCCGTCGGAGTGCCTGCAGACGAGCTGCAGCGAAGCGAGAGGAAACTGGTGCCTGTGCCATCGAGTCCGGATCCGGCTCCTCCGGAGGAGGGGCGGAGACCCGAGCACCCACCGATGACGCAGATCTCGGTTCTCGCCGACGCCATCGGGGCGCGCGTCGAGATCGTCAATGCAGCCGCCGGAGATGATGCGGCCCGTGCGGCCGCGGTCACCGGCATCGACCTGCGCGCCCAGGGCATCCGCCCCGGCGACGTCTTCGCCGCGCTGCCCGGCGCGCGCGCCCACGGCGCCTCCTTCGCGGGCACCGCGCTCGAGCGCGGAGCGGTCGCCGTGCTGACCGACGAGGCCGGTCGCGATCTCGTCGCCGAGGCCACCTCGGATCCGGTCGCGGTCCTCGTCCATCCCGAGCCGCGTGCCGCGCTGGGGGCGGCGTCGGCCACCGTCTACGGACACCCCTCCCGGAGCATGCAGGTCATCGGCATCACGGGCACGTCCGGTAAGACCACGACCTCCTATCTCGTCGAGGCCGGCCTGGTCGCGGCCGGACGCGTCGTGGGTCTCGTCGGCACGGTGGAGACCCGGATCGAGGGGATCCGCGTGCCGAGCACCCTCACGACCCCCGAGGCGCCGCAGCTGCACGCACTGTTCGCCGTCATGCGCGAACGCGGTGTCGACACGGTCGTGATGGAGGTCTCCAGCCACGCCCTCGCGCTCGGTCGCGTGGACGCCACCGAGTTCGCCGTCGGCGGGTTCACCAACCTGTCCCAGGACCATCTCGACTTCCACAAGGACCTCGACGACTACTTCGGCGCGAAGGCCCGGCTGTTCGCCGAGGACTCGCCGGTCCGGGCCCAGCGCGCGGTGGTGTGCACCGACGACGCGTGGGGATGCCGCATGGCCGAGGTCGCTCGCGCCGGCCGCGACGACGCGACCGCAGTCCGCACGGTCACCACAGGTGGCGACAGTGCCACAGGTGACGACAGTGCCGCAGGTGACGCCGGTGGCGTCGGTGCCGCAGGTGGCGTCGGTGCCGCCGGTGCCGACTGGACGGTCACCGACGACGTCCCCGAAGAGACGGGCGTGCAGCAGTTCACCCTGACCGGTCCGGACGGGATCGCCCGCCGCGCCACCGTCGGCCTGCCGGGCCGCTACAACGTCACCAACGCCGCCCTCGCCGTGGCGCTCTGCGCCGAGGTGGGCGCCGACATCGACGCCGCGATCCGCGGTATCGCCGATGTCGCGGTGCCCGGCCGGGTCGAACGGGTCGAGCGCGGACAGGACTTCCTCGCCGTCGTCGACTACGCCCACAAGCCCGCGGCGCTCGAAGCGGTCATCGGAACCCTGCGCGCCGCGACCGAGGGACGCGTCGCCGTCGTCGTCGGTGCGGGCGGCGACCGCGACCGGACGAAGCGGCCGATCATGGGCGAGGTCGCGGCGCGAGCCGCCGATCTGGTGGTCGTGACCGACGACAACCCACGAACCGAGAACCCCGCCGCCATCCGCGCGGCCGTCCTCGACGGTGCGCACTCCGTGCCGCCGGCCGAACGTGGCGAGATCCTCGAGATCGGCGACCGCGCCGCGGCGATCGACGCCGCGGTCGCGTGGGCCCGCCCGGGCGACGTCGTCCTCGTCGCCGGCAAGGGCCACGAGACGGGGCAGGAGATCGACGGAGTGAAGCACCCCTTCGACGACCGCGAGGTCCTCGGTGCAGCTCTCGACAAGTACCGGACCGCAGGACCCGACGGTGACCATCCGCCTGCTGCGGGCGGTTCGCATCACGGAGGCAAGGCATGATCCCGATGACACTGGCTCGGATCGCGGAGGTCGTCGGGGGCACCCTGCACGACGTCGACGATCCGTCCGACGAGGTGACCGGTTCCGTCGAGTTCGACTCGCGACGGATCGGTCCCGGCGGCCTGTTCCTGGCGCTGCCCGGTGCGCGCTCGGACGGGCACGATCACGCCGCGGCCGCCGTCGCCGCCGGTGCGGTCGCTGTCCTGGCCGCACGGCCGGTGGGTGTGCCCGCCATCGTGGTGCCGCCGATCCCGCCGACCGAGACCAACGCCCTCGCGCTCGAACACGACAGCGACGGATCCGGCGCGGCCGTGCTCGCCGGCCTCGCGAAGCTCGCCCGCACCGTGGTGGACACGCTCACCGACGCCGGCCTCACCGTCGTCGGTGTCACCGGTTCGGCGGGCAAGACGTCCACGAAGGACATGATCGCCGCCGTGCTCGCACCGCTCGGGCAGGTCGTCGCACCGCCCGGCTCGTTCAACAACGAACTCGGCCACCCCTGGACCGCGCTGCGCGCCACCGAATCCACCCGGTTCCTCGTCCTCGAGAAGTCGGCGCGGGGCCCCGGGCACATCGCGACCCTGACCCGCATCGCCCCGCCGCGGATCGGTGTCGTGCTCAACGTCGGTACCGCCCACCTCGGCGAGTTCGGTTCGCAGGAGGTCATCGCCAAGACGAAGGGCGAACTCGTCGAGGCGCTGCCCAGCGCCGCCGACGGGGGAGTGGCGATCCTCAACGCCGACGACACCCTCGTGTCGAAGATGGCGACGCGCACCACCGGTCGCGTGGTGACCGTCGGGACCGGGTCCGGTGCCGCCTATCGCGCCGAGGACATCCACCTCGACGATCAGGCGCGTGCGTCCTTCACCGCCGTTGTCCCCGGGGCCGACGGACAGGAGCGGCGCGTGCCGGTGCGCCTGGCCGTGCACGGCGAACACCAGATCGGCAACGCCCTGTCGGCGATCGCCGTCGCCGTGGAATGCGGTGCGACGGTCGAGCAGGCCGCCGAGGCGCTCGCGACGGCGGGTCCCGTCTCGGCGCACCGCATGGCGGTGCAGACCCGATCCGACGGGGTGACCGTCATCGACGACGCCTACAACGCCAATCCCGATTCCATGCGCGCAGCCGTGAAGGCCCTGGTCACCATGGCGCGGTCCGGTCCGGATCGCCGGCGCACCTTCGCGGTGCTGGGGGAGATGGCCGAGCTCGGGGACGACGCCGTCGTCGCCCACGACGCCATCGGACGTCTCGCCGTGCGCCTCGACGTCACCCGCATCATCGCCGTCGGTGCCACCCGGCCGGTCCGGGGTCTGTTCCAGGGCGCCGTGATGGAAGGATCGTGGGGTGAGGAAGCGAGCCACGTACCCGATGCCGACGCCGCGATCGCGTTGTTGCGCGACGAACTGCAACCGGGCGACATCGTGCTCGTGAAGGCATCGCAGTCCGTGGGACTGTGGACCGTCGCCGAGGCCGTCCTCGCGGACGATCCCGGTGCCGGAGACAACGACGCTGCTGTGGGGACGGAGGACGCCCGGTGAGACAGATCCTGTTCGCGGCGGGCATCGCGCTCGCAGTCTCGATCCTGCTCACCCCCGTCCTGATCAAGATGTTCTCCCGGCAGGGTTTCGGGCAGGAGATCCGGGTCGAGGGCCCGCAGAGCCACCAGTCCAAGCGCGGCACCCCGACCATGGGCGGCGTCGCGATCCTCGCCGGTCTGTGGGCCGGTTACTGGGGGTCGCATCTCATCGGTATGGGATACGACGCGGAAGGTCCCACGGCCTCGGGTCTGCTCGTGCTCGGCCTGACGACGGCGCTCGGCGGCGTCGGCTTCCTCGACGACTTCATCAAGATCCGCAAGCAGCGCAATCTCGGCCTGAACAAGACGGCCAAGCTGGTCGGCCAGCTGGTCGTCGCGGTGGGTTTCGGCATCCTCGCGCTGCAGTTCCGCAATGCGGACGGTCTCACCCCGGCCAGCACCGACCTGTCCTACGTGCGCGACATCGCCACGGTCTCGATGGGCTCGATCGTGTTCATCCTGTTCGTCTACCTGCTGGTCAGCGCATGGTCGAACGCGGTGAACCTCACCGACGGCCTCGACGGTCTCGCTGCCGGTTCGATGGCGCTGGTGCTCGGCGCTTACGTCATCATCACCTTCTGGCAGTACCGCAACGCGTGCGCCGTGGAGCCGACCGCCGGGTGCTACGACGTCCGCGACCCGCTCGACCTCGCGTTGCTGTGCGCCGCCGGCGCTGCCGCCTGCATCGGCTTCCTGTGGTGGAACGCCGCACCGGCCAAGATCTTCATGGGCGACACGGGCTCGCTCGCCCTCGGCGGCATGCTCGCCGGTCTGTCCATCACGACCCGCACCGAGCTGCTCATGGTGGTCATCGGCGCGCTGTTCGTCGCGGAGGCCGCCTCGGTGGTCATCCAGGTCGCGGTCTTCCGGTCCAGCCGCAGGCGGGTGTTCCGGATGGCACCCTTCCACCACCACTTCGAACTCGGCGGATGGGCCGAGACCACGGTGATCATCCGGTTCTGGTTGCTCGCCGCCATCGCCTCGGCGATCGGTCTGGCCCTCTTCTACAGCGAATACCTCGCGGCGATCGGGGACTGACCGTGAACGACGAACTCGAACGGCTCAGAGGACGGGCGGTGCTCGTCGCCGGGGCAGGGGTCTCCGGCCGCGCGACGATCGAACCCCTCACCGATCTCGGCGCCCACGTCACCGTCACCGACCGCAACGAGCGCGCACTGGCCGAGTGCGCGGCGCTCGGCGCCCGGACGGTCGACCTCGACAGCCTCGTCGACGACCCCGCTGCGCTGCGCGAGTTCGCCCTGGTGGTCACGAGTCCCGGATTCCCGCCCGACGCCCCGCTGCTCTCGCGCGCGGCCGGCGCGGCGATCCCCATCTGGGGCGACATCGAACTGTCCTGGCGCATCGACCGCGCCGAGGTCTACGGACCGGCCCGTCGGTGGCTGGTCGTCACCGGGACGAACGGCAAGACCACCACGACCATGATGCTGCACGCGATCCTCGAGGCCGCCGGTCTCGGCAGCGTCGCGTGCGGCAACATCGGTCTTCCCGTGCTCGACGCCCTGCGCCGCGACGAACCGCGGGCCGACGTCCTCGCCGTGGAGTTGTCGTCCTTCCAGCTGCACTGGGCGCCCTCGGTTCGGCCCGAGGCCGGTGTCGTGCTCAACATCGCCGAGGACCATCTCGACTGGCACGGCGGCATCGAGAACTACATCGAGGCCAAACTCGGTGCCCTCACCGGAGCCGTCGGGGTCATCGGTCTCGACGACCCGATCGCCGGTGGTCTCGGCGACCGGTCCCGTGCCGTGGTCACCGTGGGCTTCACCCTGGGCTATCCGCAGGAAGGCGAACTCGGGATCAGCGGCGAACTGCTCGTGGATCGGGCGTTCGCCGATTCCGCCGTGCTCGCCCGGGTGGACGACGTGACGCCGCCCGGCCCCGCCGGACTGTCCGATGCACTCGCGGCCGCCGCCCTCGCCCGGGCCATCGACGTGCCCGCCTCGGCGGTGCACGACGGCCTGCGACGGCACCGCGTGGGCCCGCACCGCGCCGCGCCCGTGGGGCAGGTCGACGGCGTCGAGTACATCGACGACTCGAAGGCGACCAATCCGCACGCGGCCCGCAGTTCGCTGCTCGCCCGCGACCGCGTGGTGTGGATCGCCGGTGGTCTGCTCAAGGGCGCCCGGGTGGACGACCTGGTCGCCGAGGTGGCACCGCGACTGTCCGGAGCCGTGCTGCTCGGCCGCGACGCCGGTGAAATCGCCGACGCGCTGGCGCGACACGCCCCGCAGGTCCCGGTCGTCGTCGTGGACACGGGCGACGATGAAGCGATGACCGATGCGACGAGCGAGACCGACACCGCCTCGGTGAGGAGGGTCGCGGCGCCGGGCGCCGACGGCCCCGCCGCTATGCGCGTGGCGGTCCGGGAAGCGGCCGCTCTCGCCTCGCCGGGGGAGACGGTGCTGCTCGCGCCGGCCGCGGCATCGCTCGACATGTTCGCCGATTACGCCGAACGCGGCAGGAGCTTCGCGTCCGCGGTCGAGGAACTCCGCGGGGGCGGGACGCAACCGTGACCCCTCGGGCAGGAGCGACCCGAACAGGGGCGACCACCGACGAACCGGTGGTCGGAGTACGCGGGCGCTTCGGGGCCTGGATGGCGCGACCGCTTGCGTCCTTCCACCTCGTGGTGACGATCGCCGTCCTGCTCACCGTGCTCGGACTCGTCATGGTGCTGTCGTCGTCGAGCGTCGGCGCGGTGGCCGCGGCAGGATCGGCCTACGGACTGTTCACCTCGCAGGTGATCTTCGCCGTCCTCGGCATGGTGATCTTCTACATCGCGCTGCAGATCCCGGTCCGTCTGATGCGACGCTTCGCCTTCCCGGCGTTCGCGTTCTCGGTGGTACTGCTCGTGCTCGTGCTCATACCGGGCATCGGTACGGTCTCGCAGGGCACCCGTGGCTGGTTCGTCATCGCCGGTATCTCGTTGCAGCCGGCGGAGATCGCCAAGATCACCCTTGCCGTGTGGGGTGCGCACCTGCTCGCCTCCCGGCGCGGCGAGAACTCGACGCTCCGCGAGATGCTCGTCCCGCTCGTCCCGGCCGCCCTGCTCGTGACCGGCCTGATCGTGCTCCAGCCCGACCTCGGCACCACCGTCTCGATCGTGATCATCGTGATCGCCCTGTTGTGGTTCGCGGGACTGCCGCTCAAGGTGTTCCTCGGGATCGTCGGCACGGCCGCCACACTCGCGGTGATCCTGGCCCTGACGGCCGGCTACCGCTCGCAGCGTGTGCGGGCCTTCTTCAACCCCGGCGACGACCCGCAGGGTGCCGGTTACCAGGCGCGACAGGCGAAGTTCTCGCTCGCGGACGGCGGCCTGTGGGGGCGTGGGCTCGGTCAGAGCCGCGCGAAGTGGAGCTATCTGCCCAACGCCCACAACGACTTCATCTTCGCGATCATCGGTGAGGAACTCGGCTTCCTCGGTGGAGTGGCCGTCATCGGCCTGTTCGGTCTGTTCGCCTATGTCGGACTGCGGATCGCGATGCGCTCGGCCGACCCCTTCCTGCGCCTGTTCACCGCGACGGCGACGACGTGGATCATCGGCCAGGCCTTCATCAACATCGGTTACGTCGTGGGACTGCTGCCCGTGACCGGCCTGCAGTTGCCGCTCGTGTCGGCCGGTGGCACTTCCACGGCCACCACCCTGCTGATGTTCGGTTTGATCGCGAACGCGGCCAGACACGAACCCGAGGCGATCGCCGCGCTACACGCGGGGCAGGACGGCCGGTTCGCGCGACTGCTGCGTCTGCGCAAGCCGGAGGCCTACCGGGCCGGTCGCTCCTCGGCGGCGCGTACGGTCGCAGCACGACAGCCGCGAGCGCGGGCCGCGGCACCCGAGCGCAGTGCCCGCCCCGCGTCGGGTGGTGGGGGATCGCGCACGCGGAAGCCCCAGGTGCCGAACGAGCGGCAACGGAGAGCCGCGCAGGACCGCCGGGGATCGGCGGGCCGGACGGAACCCCGGGAGGGGACCGGCCGGGCCCGGCGTGCACAACCTGCGCGCGAACCGGCTCGGGGCCGGCAGCAGACGAACCGCACGACACGCGGATCGAACGGACGAAGCGGAGAGAGAGGGAACCGTAGGTGAGTGGGGAGAGGCCGGCACTGTCGGTAGTGGTGGCCGGAGGCGGCACGGCCGGTCATATCGAACCGGCACTCGCGGTGGCCGACGCCGTCCGCGCGCTCGTGCCCGACGCGCGGATCACCGCGCTCGGCACCGAACGGGGACTCGAGACGACGCTGGTGCCCCGCCGCGGGTATCCCCTCGAACTCATCCCACCGGTGCCGCTGCCCCGTAAGCCGACGATGGACCTGCTGAAGCTACCGGGGCGGGTCGTCTCGTCGGTGCGCCGCACCCGGCAGATCCTCGACGAGGTCGACGCCGACGTCGTCGTCGGTTTCGGCGGGTACGTGGCGCTGCCCGCCTATCTCGCGGCCGGGGCCGGTCCGTTGCGTCGACGCCGGCGCATCCCGGTCGTCGTCCACGAGGCCAATGCGAGCGCGGGCATCGCCAACCGGATCGGTGCCCTGCGGGCCGAGCGTGTGCTCGCCGCCGTCCCGCGCTCGGGAATCGTCCGGCGTGGCGACGCGCAGATCGTGGGGATCCCGGTCCGCTCGTCGATCACCGGTCTCGACCGCGCCGGGCTGCGCGCGGAGGCACGACGGCACTTCGGTCTGCCCGACGACGTGCCCGTGCTGCTCGTCTTCGGCGGGTCGCAGGGTGCACGCTCGCTGAACGAGGCCGTGTCCGGTGCGTCCTCGGCGCTCGCGGAGGCCGGCATCGCCGTGCTGCACGCGCACGGACCGAAGAACACCGTGGACATTCCCGCTCACCCCGGACACGCCCGCGCGCCGTACGTCGCCGTGCCCTATCTCGAACGGATGGACCTCGCGTACTCCGCCGCCGACGCGGTGGTGTGCCGGTCCGGGGCCATGACGGTCGCGGAGGTCTCGGCGGTGGGTCTGCCCGCCGTGTACGTGCCGCTCCCGCACGGGAACGGTGAACAGGAACTCAACGCCCGCCCCGTCGTCGAGGCCGGCGGTGGCAGGATCGTCGCCGACGGCGACCTGAGTTCGGACTATGTCGCCACGGAAGTGGTGTCGCTGCTCGGCGACGAGCGGAGACTCGTGGAGATGGGGCGCAGCGCCGCGGCCGCCGGCCACCGCAGTGCCGCGGACGAGATGGCGCGCATAGTGCTCGAGGTTGCCGGAGTGGAACCGAACAGGAGTGAACGATGAGTGCGCAGTTGCCCGCCGAGCTCGAGCGGGTGCACATGGTCGGTATCGGCGGTGCCGGGATGTCGGGCATCGCCCGGATCCTGCTCGCCCGTGGGGGACAGGTATCGGGTTCCGACGCGAAGGAGAGCCGCGGTGTGCTCGCGCTGCGGGCCCGCGGCGCGCAGGTCCGCATCGGCCACGCCGCCGAGGCTCTCGACCTGCTCGAGGGTGGTCCCACCGCCCTGGTCACGACGTTCGCGGCCATCCCGAAGGACAATCCCGAACTGGTCGCCGCCCGCGAGCGGGGCATCCCGATCCTGTTGCGCCCCGCGGTCCTCGCCTCGCTGATGCGAGGGAACCGCACGTTCCTGGTCTCCGGCACCCACGGCAAGACCTCCACGACGTCGATGCTCGTCGTCGCGCTGCAGCACTGCGGCTTCGATCCGTCCTTCGCGGTCGGCGGTGAACTCAACGAATCCGGGACCAACGCCCACCACGGCAGCGGGGACGTCTTCGTCGCCGAAGCCGACGAGAGCGACGGCTCGCTGTTGCAGTACGACCCGAACACCGTGATCGTCACGAACATCGAGGCCGACCACCTCGACTACTTCGGCACGCCGGAGGCGTACACGGCGGTCTTCGACGAGTTCGTCGCCCGCATCGCCCCCGGCGGCCTGCTCGTCGTCTGCCTCGACGATCCCGGCTCGGCGGCCCTCGCCGAACGCGTCGTCGCCCTCGGCCGCGACGACCTGCGGGTGCAGGGTTACGGCACCGCCGACGTCATCGGCACCGCGGGCGACCACCGCGGCGTTCCCGTCGGGGTGCGGCTGCTCGGCTGGGAGGCCAAGGACGTCGGCGGCGTCGCCGAGTTCCACCTCGCGGGTGAGGATTCGCCGCGCACCGTGCGACTGTCCGTCCCCGGCCGGCACATGGCGCTCAATGCTCTCGCCGCGCTGCTTGCGGCGCTCGAAGCGGGAGCGCAGGTCGACGAGGCGCTGGAGGGCCTCGCCGGCTTCGGTGGTGTCCACAGGAGGTTCCAGTACACCGGCCGCGAACACGGCGTGCGGGTGTTCGACGACTACGCCCACCATCCCACCGAGGTCCGCGCGGTCCTCGCGGCCGCGGCCGAACTCGTCGCGGGAGAGCCGCTGCGCTACACCGAGACCGGCACCGAACGACCCCGCGTGATCGTCGTCTTCCAGCCGCATCTCTACTCGCGCACCGAGGCGTTCGCCACCGAGTTCGGGCAGGCGCTCGACCTCGCCGACGAGGTCGTGGTGCTCGACGTCTACGGCGCCCGCGAGGAACCGATCCCCGGTGTCAGCGGTGCGCTGGTCGCGCGGGCGGTGAGCAAGCCTGTGCACTACCAGCCGAATCTGTCCGCGGTGCCGCGGCAGGTCGCGCGTCTGACCCGGCCGGGTGATGTCGTGATCACGATGGGTGCCGGTGACGTCACGATGCTGGGCCGGCAGATCCTCGACGCGCTGCACAGCAAACCGGGTCGTTTCCGTCCGGCCGGGGCGGTTCCCGAGCCCGGCGGATTCCGCGCACCCGGCGGTTCCGGACCGGGGCCGATCGGCTCGTGACGCCCGCCGCCGTCTCGTCACGCCGCCGCCGCGGGCGACCGTCACGCGAATCCCGTGATCCCGATGAAGCCCGCGAACGCAGTACCGCCCGGCGCCCGTCCGGGCGGTCGGTGCGCTTGCGGACCGTGCTCGTCGGGGCGGCTGTCGTCGCGGTGCTCCTCGGTGCCATCGCGGTGGCCTGGCTGTCGCCGTTGTTGTCCGTGCGGGTGATCGAGGTGGACGGGATCGAGGTCGTCACCTACGACGAGGTGGTCGACGCGCTCGCGGTCGCCGAGGGCACGCCGCTGCTCCGGGTCGACACGGCCGCGGCGGCCCAGCGGGTCGCCACGATTCCGCGCGCGGCGTCGGCCCGGGTCCAGCGGGTCTATCCCTCCACCGTTCGGGTGACGGTGACCGAGCGCGAGGCGATGGTCTTCTTCGACGCCCCCGACGGCACCCATTCGGTCGATATCGAGGGAGTGGACTTCGCGGTCGAACCGCCCCCGATGTTCACGCCCCGCCTCGTCACCCCGACGCCGGGCACCGGCGATCCCGCGACCCGCGCCGCCGTGGAGGTGCTCGACAAGTTGCCGCCCGACCTGCGCGTGCAGGTGGAGACGGTCGAAGCGCCCTCCTCGTCCGACATCTCGATCGTCCTCACCGACGGGCGTGTCGTGGTGTGGGGTGGGACCGATCGTTCCGAGCGGAAGGCGGCGGTCGTCGGCCCGCTGCTGACGCAGCCGGGGGAGCGGTTCGACGTGGCGAGTCCCGACCTGCCGACGGTGAGGTGAGGGATCGACGAAATTCGTCCGGCGTGTCCGGCGCGTCTACTGGCTAATCCCGGTACCCGTGCCATAGCGTTTCGGACAGTCGCGTTACTTGACATAACCTTCAAGCTGTGGTTGAGGGTTTGTCGGGGCAGCGCGCTGCGGAGCCGTCCGCCCGACCGGCGGACGTGACCGACATCGAGCCAGACCCAGACCCAGCACCACCCAGACCCGAGCACCACCCGGACACCATGCACCACCCGGAACTTCAGGAAGGCGAGAGCACATGACGCCCCCGCACAACTACCTCGCCGTAATCAAGGTCGTCGGTATCGGCGGTGGCGGCGTGAACGCGGTCAACCGCATGATCGAGCAGGGACTCAAGGGAGTCGAGTTCATTGCCGTCAACACCGACGCGCAAGCTCTGCTCATGTCGGATGCCGACGTCAAGCTCGACGTCGGCCGCGAACTGACCCGCGGACTCGGCGCCGGCGCAGACCCGGAGGTCGGCCGCAAGGCCGCCGAGGATCACAAGGACGAGATCGAAGAGGTGCTCAAGGGCGCCGACATGGTCTTCGTGACCGCAGGCGAGGGTGGTGGAACCGGTACCGGCGGCGCTCCTGTCGTCGCGAGCATCGCCCGCAAGCTCGGCGCGCTCACCGTCGGTGTCGTCACGCGTCCGTTCTCGTTCGAGGGCAAGCGCCGCGGCAGCCAGGCCGACACCGGCATCCAGACGCTGCGCGAGTCCTGCGACACGCTCATCGTCATCCCCAACGACCGGCTCCTCCAGCTCGGCGATGCCGCCGTCAGCCTCATGGACGCCTTCCGCTCCGCCGACGAGGTGCTCCTCAACGGTGTCCAGGGCATCACCGACCTCATCACCACCCCGGGTCTGATCAACGTCGACTTCGCCGACGTCAAGGGCGTCATGTCGGGTGCCGGCTCCGCATTGATGGGCATCGGCTCCTCGCGCGGTGAGGGTCGTGCGATCAAGGCCGCGGAGGCCGCGATCAACTCGCCGCTGCTCGAGGCGTCGATGGAAGGCGCGCGCGGCGTGCTGCTGTCGATCGCCGGCGGATCCGATCTCGGCCTGTTCGAGATCAACGAGGCCGCCTCGCTCGTGCAGGAGGCAGCGCACATCGATGCCAACATCATCTTCGGCACGGTCATCGACGACTCGCTCGGCGACGAGGTCCGCGTGACCGTCATCGCCGCCGGCTTCGAGGGCGGAACGCCCGCCCGCCGTCCCGTCGAGGTGGGCCAGCAGCAACCGGGTCAGCAGTCGGGCCAGGGGCAGCAGCCGCAGCAGCAACAGCCGGCCGGTCGGCCCGGTGCGATCGGCGTCGCGCGTGCCGGCGAGCTCGGCCGTCCCGAGCGCGAGACGGTCGAACCCACCCCGGTGCGCGACCAGCCCCCCGTCGGCAACCAGCCGCCGGCCGGAGGCGGCCACGCACCCCGCAGCGTGGACATCGACGACGACGGCGACGACGACGTCGACGTGCCGATCTTCATGCGCCGTTGACGGCTCCGCACCGCCTGCTGCGCGCCCGCCGGGTCGTGACCACACGAGCCGGCGGGGTCTCCGCACCTCCGTACGACAGTTTCAACCTCGCCGACCACGTCGGTGACGACCCGGCCGCAGTCGCCGCCAACCGGCGGCGGCTCGCGTCCGTCCTCGGGCTGCCGCCGGAGCGGTTTGTCTGGATGGAACAGATCCACAGCCGCAACGTCACCGTGGTCGACGGGCCGGTGTCCGAACCCGTTCCCGCCACCGATGCGCTCGTCACGCGCGAGACCGGGCTCGCGCTCGTGACCCTCAGCGCCGACTGCGTGTCGATCCTGCTGTCCGACGAGGTGGCCGGGGTGATCGCCGCCGTGCACGCCGGCCGGGTGGGGGCGCGCATCGGGATCCTCCCGCGCGTGCTCGACGTCATGGTCGATCTCGGCGCCCGCCCCGATCGCATCGGCGCGTTGCTCGGGCCCGCTGCGAGCGGACGACAGTACGAGGTGCCCGCGGCGATGAGGGCCGATGTCGAGGCTCACCTGCCCGGCAGCGCGACCCGCACGAACCGCGGTACTCCGGGACTCGACCTGCGTGCCGGACTGCGCCGCCAACTCGCCGACCACGGCGTGACCGCCGTGGCGGAGGATCCGCGCTGCACGATCGAGGACACCTCGCTGTTCAGCCACCGGCGCTCGGCACCTACGGGCCGCTTCGCCTCGGTCGTCTGGCTCGAGGAGGCCGGCGAGGAGGGAACGGCGTGAGCGCCCCTACCTCCGAGAACCGGCGCGACGAACTCGCCGGGCGTCTCGCCGCCGTCCGCGAGCGACTCGACGCCGCGGCACGCGCCGCCGGCCGTGATCCGTCGGACGTCGCCTTGCTGACGGTCACCAAGTTCTTTCCCGCGTCCGACGCCGTGCTTCTCCACGAGCTGGGATGCGAACGTTTCGGCGAGTCCCGCGAGCAGGAGGCGAGCGCGAAGATCGCCGAGTTCCGGGAGAGCGTCACCGCGCCGGTCGAGTGGCACATGATCGGGCGGGTGCAGCGCAACAAGGCCCGCGCGGTCGTCCGCTGGGCGCATACGGTGCACTCGGTCGACAGTCTCCGTCTCGTGCAGGCCTTCGAGAAGGGGGTGCGGGCGGCCCTCGACGCCGGCGAACGCACCGCACCGCTCCGGGCGCTGCTGCAGGTCAGCCTCGACGGCGACCGTGAGCGTGGTGGCGTGGTGGCCGAGGATCTGCCCGCCCTCGCGGAGGCGGTCGCCGCGTCCGAGGTCCTCGAACTCGGAGGCCTGATGGGGGTGCCGCCGCTCGGGTGGGAGCCCGAGCGGGCATTCGAGCTGCTGCACGGCATGCATGCACGGTTGCTGCAGGACCACCCGGCGGCGGTGGAGCTGTCCGCGGGCATGTCGGGTGACCTCGAGCACGCGGTTCGATGGGGTTCGACGTGCGTGCGTGTCGGAACGGCGGTCTTGGGGTATCGACCGTTAGCCTGAATGACATCCGCCGCGCGAGGGAAAGGCGATCGATGAGCACACTCCACAAGTTCAAGGCGTACTTCGGGATGGTGCCGCTCGAGGATTACGAGGACGAGTACCTCGACGATCCGGCGAGTGGCCGCCGTGACCGCGATCGCGACTACGGCGACGCGCCCTACGGCGGCTACGCCCCGTCGCACCGCGAGGAACCGGTCCGCGAGTTCGAGCACGACGAATTCGACCGGTACGAGCCGGCGCCGCGTCCGCGGGTCGAGCCCATCACGGCCCGCAGCCCTCGTCCGGCGCCCACCCCGGCCCGCGCGGTTCCCAGCCGCGCACCACTGACGGCGGAGAGCCGACTCGAGCGTGCCGAGCCCCGGCGTGGTGCGCTGTTCGACGAGGGAGGTCCGTTGTCCAAGATCACCACGTTGCGCCCCCGCGACTACAGCGAGGCGCGCACGATCGGTGAGCGTTTCCGCGACGGAACGCCGGTCATCATGGACCTCGTCGAGATGAGCAACGCCGACGCCAAGCGCCTCGTCGACTTCGCGGCCGGGCTCGCCTTCGCGCTGCGCGGTTCGTTCGACAAGGTGGCTACGAAGGTCTTCCTGCTCTCGCCCGCCGACATCGACGTCTCCGCCGAGGAACGTCGGCGTATCGCCGAGACCGGCTTCTACAACCAGCAGTAGTCGACGCGCGCTGCGCGGGCGTGCACACGGCACGTCCGTCGCCGCATGCCCGTCGCCGTCCCTCGAGCGTCCCGACACGCCCGGCCATGATGCAGATCACTGCAGGCCGGGCGTTTCGGTTTTGATCGACCCGTCATCGTCGGGCATTGTGGGCAGGTGGCCGTTTTCGAGGTGCTGTGGTTCCTGCTGTTCATCTTCTGGCTTCTGCTGATCGGACGGATCATCGTCGAGTTCATCAGAACCTTCGCGCGGGAGTGGAAGCCGTCCGGCTTCGTGGTCGTCGTTCTCGAGGCGATCTTCACGGTCACGGATCCGCCGGTGAAGCTGCTGCGGAGACTGATTCCTCCGCTCAATCTCGGTGGTGTACGGCTCGATCTGTCCATCATGGTCTTGCTGTTCATCGTGTATTTCCTCATGGCATTCCTGCCCAGGGGCGGCGCAGCATGATGCCTTCGTCCGGCGTCGTGTCGGGCCGTCCCGGAGCTGCCGTGTGCCACAATGGAGTGCCATATACAGTGGGTTTTGATACGCGTAACGCACTGTCGATTACTCAGAACGCCTGCTTGACCGCTTACTCGACGCGTGAAGGGATCCTTCCATGCCGCTGACACCAGCTGATGTGCACAATGTCGCGTTCAGCAAGCCTCCGATCGGGAAGCGTGGTTACAACGAGGACGAGGTCGACGCCTTCCTCGATCTCGTCGAGCAGGAGTTGACGAACCTCATCGAGGAGAACGCCGACCTGCGTCAGCGGGTGGCCGAACTCGACCAGGAGCTCGCCGAGGCCAAGAAGGCACCGCGCGCCGCGTCGTCGTCCGCGCCGGCGGCCCCGTCCAAACCCGAACCCGCGCGCGTCGTCGAGACACCGAAGCCGGAGCCCGCTCCGGCGCCGGCACCCGCCCCGGTCGCCGCTGCGCCGTCGAGCGGCGATGCGAGCATGCAGGCCGCCAAGGTCCTCGGACTCGCGCAGGAGATGGCCGACCGCCTCACCGGCGACGCCAAGGCCGAGGCCGAGGAGCTCGTGCGCAACGCCCGGACCAACTCCGAGCAGCTCGTCTCCGATGCACGTACCCGCAGCGAGGCGATGATCGCCGACGCGCGGCAGAAGTCCGACGCGATGCTCGCCGATGCGCGCACCCGTTCGGAGACCCAGCTGCGTCAGGCCAAGGAGAAGGCCGATGCGCTGCAGGCGGACGCGGAGAAGAAGCACACCGAGATCATGGCCACGATCAACCAGCAGCGTTCGGTGCTGGAGGAGCGTATCGAGCGGCTCAAGACGTTCGAGCGCGAGTACCGGGTGCGCCTGAAGTCCTACCTGGAGTCGCAGCTCGAAGAGCTCGAGCAGCGCGGTTCCGCGGTTCCGGTGGACGGTGGACAGGAAGTGTTCAACCAGTCCAACTCGTCGTCGTCGTTCGGATCGTCGTCCTTCGCGAAGGGCAACAGCTGACCGACGGTCTCTCCGGCTCGTGCTGTACGGCCTGGTGCTGTACCTCGGTAGAGGAGGAGCGTCGTGCTCGTCGTCACGCTGGTACTCGCAGCTGTCGGATTCGGTCTTCTCGTGATCGCGTTGATGACCGGTTCGGTGGTCTGGGCATGGGGTTGTATCGCGGTGTGCGTCGTGGGAGCAGTGCTCCTGCTGGCGAGCGCACTCGGCGGACGGAGTTCGGCCGAAGGTGAGTGGGCCGATCCCCGTTCCGTCGGGCAGGCCGGAACCTCGGGCGGACGTTCCGGTCGGCGCGCACCGCGCCGGCGTCCCGGCGACCGGAATTCGTCGGATCGATGAAGCGTCCTACAATATGCATCACCGAGTGTGAAGCTCGATCCCGCGATCGCGGGTGGCGTCGATCCGGCCATCACCGGGGAGCCTCCGGAAGAACGGCGACCTTGCCGGTCGCCCAGTAGAACCGGACGGGTGGGCCCGTCACAGCCCGAACGAGTGGCCGTCCCTCGGGGACGTGCAAGCGGGGTGGTACCGCGGTGGCCGTGCACGCGCACGGCGATCGTCCCCGTGCCGAGACGTATCCAGGCACGGAGGAGCCACGCTGTGACCGAGAACCACGCTGCACCGGATCCCACCGCAGCAACCGCCGGCAGTACTGCCGGATATCCGCGCGTCGACTACGGCCTGCCGCGCGATTCGGGTGTCGACTTCCCGGCCCTCGAAGAACGTGTGCTCGCTCAGTGGGCCTCCGACGGAACCTTCGAGGCCTCGCTGCGCAACCGCGACGGCGCCGACGAGTTCGTCTTCTACGACGGCCCGCCCTTCGCGAACGGTCTCCCGCATTACGGGCACCTGCTCACCGGCTACGTCAAGGACGTCGTCCCGCGCTTCCAGACCATGCTCGGCAAGAAGGTCGACCGCCGCTTCGGCTGGGACTGCCACGGACTGCCCGCCGAGCTCGAGGCGGAGAAGCAGCTCGGCATCAAGGACAAGTCCGAGATCGACTCGATGGGCCTGGCCGAGTTCAACGCCTATTGCAAGCAGTCTGTGCTGCGCTACACCGGTGAGTGGCGCGACTACGTCACCCGCCAGGCCCGCTGGGTCGACTTCGACAACGATTACAAGACCCTCGACCTCGACTTCATGGAGTCGGTCATGTGGGCGTTCAAGTCGCTGTACGAGAAGGGCCTGATCTACCAGGGCTTCCGGGTGCTGCCCTACAGCTGGTACGAGCAGACGCCCCTGTCGAACCAGGAGACCCGCCTCGACGACGCCTACAAGATGCGTCAGGACCCGGCGGTCACCGTCGACATGGTGCTGCGCGCACCCGGCTCCGAACTCGACGGTGCGTGCGCGCTCATCTGGACCACCACGCCCTGGACCCTGCCGTCCAACCTCGCGATCGCGGTGCACCCCGAGATCGAGTACGTCGCCGTACGCGGCGCCGACGGCAAGACCTACGTGCTCGCGCAGGATCGTCTCGGTCACTACACCCGCGAGCTCGGCGAGGAGCCCGAGGTGCTCGGCCGTTACCGCGGCACCGACCTCGTCGGTCTCGCCTACGAGCCGCCCTTCGACTTCTTCACCGGCCACGAGAACGCCCACCGGGTGATCGCCGCCGATTACGTCACCACCGAATCCGGTACCGGAATCGTCCACCTCGCACCGGCTTTCGGTGAAGAGGACATGGAGTACTGCCAGCGCAACGGCATCGAGCTCGTGCAGCCGCTCGATCCGGGCGGCAAGTTCACCTCGATGGTGCCGCCGTACGAGGGCCTGCAGGTCTTCGACGCCAACCCCGTCATCATCAAGGACCTCAAGGCCGCCGGAAAGCTGCTGCGGCACGAGACCATCGAGCACTCCTACCCGCACTCGTGGCGGTCGGGTCAGCCGCTGATCTACATGGCGGTGCCGTCGTGGTTCGTCGCCGTCACCCGTTTCCGCGACCGCATGGTCGAGCTCAACCAGCAGATCACGTGGGTGCCCGAGCACATCCGCGACGGTCAGTTCGGCAAGTGGCTCGAAGGCGCCCGCGACTGGAACATCAGCCGTAACCGCTACTGGGGCAGCCCGATCCCGGTGTGGGTCTCGGACGACCCGGAATATCCGCGCGTCGACGTCTACGGTTCGCTCGACGAACTCGAACGCGACTTCGGTGTGCGTCCCACCGACCTGCACCGGCCGATGATCGACGAACTCACCCGGCCGAATCCCGACGACCCGACCGGGAAGTCGACCATGCGTCGCGTCCCCGAGGTCCTCGACTGCTGGTTCGAGTCCGGCTCGATGCCGTTCGCCCAGGTGCACTATCCCTTCGAGAACCGCGACTGGTTCGACACGCACTACCCGGGCGACTTCATCGTCGAGTACAACGGCCAGACCCGCGGCTGGTTCTACACGCTGCACGTCCTGGCCACCGCGCTGTTCGACCGTCCCGCCTTCAAATGCGTTGCCGCGCACGGCATCGTCCTCGGCGACGACGGTCTGAAGATGAGCAAGTCGAAGGGCAACTACCCCGACGTCAACGAGGTCTTCGCCCGCGACGGCTCCGACGCGATGCGCTGGTTCCTCATGTCTTCGCCGATCCTGCGCGGCGGCAACCTCGTCGTCACCGAACAGGGCATCCGGGAGGGTGTGCGACAGGCGCTGCTGCCGCTGTGGAACGCATGGAGCTTCCTGCAGTTGTACGCGTCGAAGCCGGGCACCTGGCGGACCGATTCGACGAACGTGCTCGACCGGTACATCCTCGCCAAGCTCGCGCAGACCCGCGACGTCATCACCGAGGCGCTCGAGGCCGTCGACATCGCCGGGGCGTGCGACGAGCTGCGCACCTTCTGCGACGCGCTGACCAACTGGTACGTGCGCCGCTCGCGGAACCGGTTCTGGGACGAGGACACCGACGCGATCGACACCCTCCACACGGTGCTCGAAGTCGTCACGCGCCTGGCCGCGCCGTTGCTGCCGATGGCGTCCGAGGTGATCTGGCGGGGTCTGACCGGTGGCCGGTCGGTGCACCTGGCGGACTGGCCGGCGTCCGACGACCTGCCCTCGGATCCCGCGCTCGTCGCGGCGATGGACGAGGTGCGCGGGGTGTGCTCGACCGTGCTGTCGCTGCGCAAGGCCCAGAAGCTGCGCGTGCGACTCCCGCTGCCCGAGGTCACGGTGGCGACGCCGGGTTCGTCGCATCTCGATCCGTTCGTCGACCTCATCAAGGACGAGGTCAACGTCAAGCGGGTCGTGACCACCGACGACGTCGAGGCCCACGGCCGGTTCGAGGTGGTCGTCAACGCGCGTGCCGCCGGTCCGCGTCTCGGCAAGGACGTGCAGAAGGTCATCAAGGCGGTCAAGGCGGGCGACTGGACGCAGGCGGAGGACGGCACGGTCACCGCGGCCGGAATCGCCCTGCTGCCCGAGGAGTACACCAGCCGTCTCGTCGCGGCCGAGCCGGAATCCACCGCCGCGCTGCCGGGTGGCAACGGCCTGGTGGTCCTCGACACGACCGTCACCGAGGAACTCGAGGCCGAGGGCTGGGCCAAGGACCGCATCCGCGAGTTCCAGGACGCGCGCCGCAACCTCGGCCTGGAGGTCTCCGACCGCATCTCGGTGCGGTTCGAGGTTCCCGCCGAACGCGCCGAATGGGCTGCACGCCACCGGGATCTGATCGCCGGCGAGATCCTCGCCACGACCTTCGAGCTCGGCGCCCCCGAGGGCGAGGCGATCGAACTCGGCGAAGGAACCCGCGCGTCCATCGTCAAGGCGTGACCGGGCCGGTGCTTCCGGAAGGGCCGAGCGTCCTTCCGGAAGCACCGACCCGTGGCCTCCCACCGGACGTGTGGGTGCGGCGCACTAGTCTCGACACGTGCCCGCTTCCGTGAGTCGGCGCTGGGTGTTGCACCTGGATCTCGACGCGTTCTTCGCGTCCGCCGAGCAGTTGACCCGGCCGACCCTGCGGGGCCGGCCGGTCCTCGTCGGTGGGCTCGGTGCCCGCGGGGTGGTGGCCGGCGCGAGCTACGAGGCCCGCGTCTACGGTGCGCGCTCGGCCATGCCGATGAGCCGGGCACGGCGCCTCGTCGGACCGGCGGCGGTCGTGCTGCCTCCGCGCGGAATCCTCTACCGCGAACTGAGCGGACTCGTCTTCGACACCCTGCGCGCCCGGATCCCGATCCTCGAGACCCTCTCGCTCGACGAGGCGTTCGCCGAACCTCTCGAACTCGCCGGCGCCGACGCCGACGAGGTCGAACGCTTCTGTTCGGAGCTACGCGAACACGTCAGGGAGAAAACGGGTCTCGTCGCCTCCATCGGCGCCGGATCGGGTAAGCAGATCGCGAAGATCGGGTCCGGTCTCGCGAAACCGGACGGGCTGCTCGTCGTCCGGCCCGAAGGCGAACTCCCGTTGCTGCACAGCCTGCCGGTTCGCAAGCTGTGGGGGATCGGTCCGGTGGCCGAGGACCGGTTGCGGCGACTCGGCATCGAGACCATCGGAGATCTCGCGGCGCTGCCCGTCGCCGAGGCCGCGTCGATCCTCGGCGGCACCATCGGACCGGGACTGCACCGGCTCGCCAACGGATTCGACGACCGGCCCGTCGCCGAACGCGCCGAGGCGAAACAGGTCAGCGCCGAGACCACCTTCCCCACGGACATCGTCGCGATGCCCGGACTGCGGCGGGCGATCGCCGCGTCCGCGACCGCCGCGCACACACGCCTGCGCAAGGACGGGCGTGCCGCCCGCACGGTGGTGCTCAAGCTGCGTAAGGCCGACATGTCGGTGCTCACCCGGTCGTCGACCCTGCCCTACGCCACCGAGGACGTGCAGGTGCTCACCGC
>Ga0180216_1000399_pt1 | contig 47413 bp, 41 predicted proteins | sample eDN3rd37CBELigMG_FD_128879 | JGI IMG/M metagenome (GOLD analysis project Ga0180216, IMG submission 128879) | Enriched Miracle-Growth compost microbial communities from Emeryville, California, USA - eDNA 3rd pass 37_C BE-Lig MG (version 2)... ...
ATTTCGAATGGAATTGCCTGGGAAAAGGATAATCAAACGATGTATTTTATTGATTCACCAACCAAACAAGTTGTTGCTTTTGATTTCGATTTAGAAACCGGGAGGCTGGATAATAAGCGTACAGTTGTAACGATTCCTGACGGTGAGGGAATCCCTGATGGAATGACGATTGATTCGCAAGGAATGCTGTGGGTTGCACAGTGGGGAGGCTATCAAGTATCCCGCTGGAATCCAAATACAGGGGAGCGGATTGGCGCTATCAAACTTCCTGTCGGACAGGTCACTTCCTGTGTGTTTGGAGGGGAGAAGTTGGATGAATTGTATATTACGACTGCAAGTCGAGGGCTTGACGAAGATCAACTTAAGGAGCAACCATATGCAGGGGGCTTGTTCCGAGTGAAAACTGGAGTTACTGGTACAATAACTTATGAGTTCGCAGAAGTATGCAATGAACAAGGACAGAGTGTTTAGGCTCTGTCCTTGTTTTTTTACCCCCTTGTATAAATAGTTATCTCTGATAAAAGGAACTAACGTATGATCTTTTGATTTATTTCGAAACTTGAAAACGGTCAGAACATATGTAAAATTAAATGTAAAATATGGTAGTAAGGCTAAATTCAAAGGAGGATCCAAATGACCGAAACTTGTTTTATCGTTGATGATGAACCGATAGAAGTATTGGCGTTAGAAAAGATCCTTCACCAGCGTTTTCCTGACTTAAAGATTTATACCGCAACTGGGGGATCACAGCTATTTAAGCTTCTAGATCAGTATAAACCGGATATTATGTTAATTGATATCCGTATGCCCGGAATCAATGGTTTGGACTTGGTCAAGGAAGTGAAAGAAATGTATCCAAAGGTCCAGGTGACAATTATTTCTGCCCATGAGTATTTTGAATACGCACAAAGAGCGATTGAACTGGGGGTGAAAAAATATTTGGTTAAACCTGCTAGACGTAGTGAGGTGATCGATTCTGTAAATGAAATGATCAAGGAAGTCCAAAAACAAAAAAACTTACGAAATGAGAAGATACATAATAAAGAAAGGGTTGGTTTAACGGATTACTACTTAAAAAGGGATTTAGTTTTGGGGGTGGCTAGAAGATCACTGGATCAGAATGATTTTGATATTCTTATTCAACTATTTAAGGTTGACCAAGATGAAGCAATAATTGTCCTATTAAAATATGAGGATCGGATGGTTGGGAAAAGGTTAAACGAGCTAAGGGATTTATGGAATTTAAAATTTTCACTCGTTATGGATGAAGTTTATCAAAATTATCATTTGTTCCTTTTTTTCTATAAACAACCCCCTTCAGAAGGAGGAGAATTAAAAGATTACCTGAATGAAAGCCTAATCCAATTCAAAGGAAAATATAACGAAGAAATCGCTTGGGTAATCAGTGCGCCAGTAAAGGATAGAGAGCAATTTTATTATGCATTTGAGAAAGCGCATTCTGAAATTGAAGGTTCCCATTCTTTACAAGAAAAGGTAGTGAACTATATACATTCGAATTATCATAGGGATCTAAAATTGGATGAGGTTGCCGATATTGCCAACTTTTCAAGTTATTATTTTAGCAAATGGTTTAAGAAGAATTTTCACAAAAATTTCTCCGAATATATTCAAGAATTACGTGTAAACAGGGCGCAAAAACTATTAGATCAAACGGATTTGAGTGTGAAGGAGGTCTCCTATCGAACGGGCTTTAATGATCCGAATTATTTTAGTAGAATTTTTAAAAAAATAACAGGCAGGAATCCAACAGATCGGTCTTTGTAGGAGTGGGGTAATGCACTTTATAAAATTTATTTATATCCATATCTTCATATTTTTGTTTGTTAGCCTCGTGCTGTTGGGAAACTCGTATTATCAATCATGGAAACTGGCGGTTGAAGCAAGGAATGAATTGACTGAGAATGATAAGCCTTTGCCTAAAAAACAAGTGGTATTGATAACTGAACGGGCGGGGCATCCTTATTGGGAAGTCGTAACGAGAGGGGCCAAGGCTGCTGCTGGCGGTGATATTTGGATCGATGTTCAAGGGCCAGATAAAGCAAGTATTGCTGAACATATTCGAATTATAGAACGTGCCGTTGCCTCAGGAGTTGATGGGATTATAACACAAGGACTTGATCAGGAGTTTGTCCCAGTTATTAATAAAGCAATAGATACGGGGATTCCGGTAATTACTATTGATACGGATGTGCCGGAAAGCAAGCGAATAGGTTTTATAGGTACATATAACTACGAAGCAGGTTTTCAAGCAGGATTATATGTGAGACAACATTTTTCGGGTTCTCTTAATATTGGGATTATCTCAGGAAATGCTTATGGTGCTCATATGACCCAAAGAATACAAGGATTTAAAGATGCACTAAGAAATCAACCGGATATTAAAATAGTCTCTATTGTAAATTCGCAAATTAATAAAATAGAAGCGATGAATCAGACATTCGAAATGCTTAATCAATATCCACAAATCAATCTCATGTTTGGAGTCAGTGCACTGGATGGACCAGGTATAGCGGAGGCCATAGGACAATATTTTCCAGAGAGGAAGATTCCGATTATTGCATTCGATGATATGCCGGAAACATTAGAGCTGCTTGAACAAGGGAAAATTACAGCAGTCATTGCACAAAGATCCTTTATTATTGGGTATAAGGCGATTGATCTAATGAGGTCTGTATTAAATGGAGAAACTATTCCTTCTCTTAATCACACCGCAATTGACATCGTTGAAAGATCCAACTTAAAAGATTATTTGAAAAAGAAGCAAAGCGAAGAAGGAGGGATATCTGATTAAGATTCATAGCAAGTTGCTTCTGTGTTTTTTAGCGTTAGCTTTTATCTTCAACACACTTATTTACATTATTAACTACACAGTGGGTCAACATTTGAAAAACTATGAAATAGTTGTCCAAAGCTTTATGCGTGTGAACGATCTAGCGATTAGTGCAGAAAAAGTTGTAAATACATTGAACCAATTTTTGGATCGGGGATACAAGGTTCAGGAGGAAGACTTACTAAGGCAGCTGCAAGATCTAGAAAGAAGTAGGCGTCTATTAGATACGGAGTTTCATATATCTGCACGTAGTCATTACCGCGTGGAGAATCTGAAAAATTTATTAGCTGAGTTTATTCGGCAAGTGAATGCCACCCTGTATTTTTATCAAAATCAAAAGGTAAATGAATACACACCCCATTATATAGAGGCTACGAAGATATCACATTTCATAGTGGAATATACGCAGAACCTCATTAGCTTTGAACTTACTTCCTATCGGGAACAAATCGTTAAGATTACAAATAGCCGGGAACTTATTGAAACGATGGGGAAAACTACGTTTTTAGTTTCCATCCTTTTAAGCATCTTTTTCTCGTTATTTATTTACAGTGGTATTTCCCAACCAATTAAAAAATTAGTTGCTCGTTCAAGGAAAATATCTTCAGGTGATTTTGATGTGAGCGATCTTCAGACGATTCGAAAAGATGAAATCGGACTACTAATGAACGCCTATAAGGTGATGGGAGAAAATATTGCAAACTTGCTGCAGGAGGTGAAAAGTCAGGAAGAATATAAACGCCTTCTGCAGGAAATGGAATTAAAGTCGTTACAAAGTCAGATTAACCCGCATTTCCTATTTAACACATTAAACATCATATCTCGAATGGCCTATTTTGAGAAAGCTGAAAAAACAGAGGAACTAATGCATGCACTTTCCAGATTGCTTAGGTACAACCTGAGGAAAATTGAAAGTGATGTCACGTTAAGGGAAGAAGTGAATGCCCTTAATCAGTATTTGCATATCCAAAAGACGAGGTTTCAAGACCAGATTCAAATTCTCACGGAAATTGATGAAAATTGTTTAGATATTAGAATCCCAAGTTTTACGTTACAACCTCTTGTGGAAAATATTTTCGTTCATGCTATCAAGTCTTATGAATCTTGTGCCATGATTACCATCCGAATATTTGAATCAATAGAGTTTATTCAGGTTGAAATTGTCGACAACGGGGTTGGTATGGACGAAGATACGGTCTGTCAAATTATGAAGAATACCTATCAAGAAACAAAGCAATCGGATACAACTGGATTAGGTATTAGGAATGTTATTCGGCGATTACAAATCTTCTACCGCATGGAGCAAGTCATGTGGATTGAAAGTAAACCCTTGAAGGGGACATGTATTCAGTTATTTTTACCAAAATCAGAAAGAGTCGCAGAAGGCCTAATTGCTCAAGCAAAGTAAAATGTTAATTTTACTTTGCTTTTTTATGTAGATTATGGTTCTTATGTCAAAAAAAAACAGATTTTACAGCAAAAAAATCAAGGTTACTTAATTAAAAAAAGCAGAAAAAGGGCAAATCATTCTAGCGTTTCTTTGGATACAAACTGTTAAGATGCTATTAAGATAAATATTCAGAATTTGGGAGGGGGAAAGGATGTTTTAAAGAGCCTTGTCATATTTAATACGGAATAAAGGGGAGACAAAGATGATTAGAAGAAATGTAAGCCTTTTCATTGTTAGTATGCTCGTTTTTCTGTTAGCCGCATGTGGTTCCTCGCCTCAGCAGGGAAGCCCAGAAACCGGTCAGGCTCCGAATAATAATACGAGCCAGCCTGCTCAGTCTGCTGCTGATAAGAAGGAAGAAAAGAAGTTTGTCATTGGTACCTCTGTTCCTTCATTAGAATTTACCTTTTTCGTAGCAGCACAAAAGGCTTGGGAAGAGGCGGCCAAGGAATTAGATGTAGAGGCGCCTTTTTACAATGGGGAAAATAATCAAGCAAAACAGAACAAGGATATTGAGGATATGGTCGTAAAGAAAGTCGATGCGATCGTTGTGATCCCAATTACGACTGAAGGGGTTATACCGGCGATAAGATATGCCAATGAAAACGGAATTCCGGTATTTACTGTCGACCGGAGCATCACGTCAGGAGAAGCTGAAATTGTAGCACATATAGGGACGAATCATGAAGAGATGGGAGAAAATGCAGCGAAGCTCTTCCTCAGAGGGTTAGAAGAAAAATATCCAGATGCGAAAGAATATAAAATTGCCGAATTGTTAGGAACGCCGGGGTCATCTGCAGCGATTGAAAGAGGAAAAGGAATTCATAATATTTTAGAGAAAGACCCAAGAATTAAATTCGTGGCAAGTTTAAATGGTGAATTCCAATCAACCCTTGCTACTACTGTAACAGAAAACATTCTTACGGCAAATCCGGAGCTTCATGGAATTATTGCGCATAACGATATGATGATTGAAGGAGCGTTACAAGCAGCTACTACAGCAGGAAGGGATAAGGATTTAATCATGGTTGGGATGGACGGACAAATTTCAACTGCTGAAAAGATTAAATCCGGAGAAATTTATGGAACCTTCCTGCAGTTACCGAGTATGCTTGGCGATGGAATGAAAGCTGCTATAAAACATTTGAACGGGGAAAAGGTTGATGAAAATGTATGGGTACCAACTGAATTAATTGATAAGGCTAACGTCGAAGACATGATTTCACAGCAGAAAGTCTGGTAAACGATAAAGAAGGAAGCTCTATCAATCAAACTTGATAGAGCTTCCTGATTAATATCAAGACGAACTTTAAAGATAGTTGAATAGCAAAAGAAAGGATTATTAGCGTAATGCATAACCGAACAGCTGAAGGAGGTTAACATGAAGCACAGTTCCACGAACGAATATTTGTTGTATACCGAAAACCTAGGAAAACAATTTAATGGGATTACTGTCCTTGAAAATATTAATTTAACGATAAAGAAAGGCGAAATTCACGCCATCTTAGGTGCGAACGGTGCTGGGAAAAGTACCCTGATTAAAATTATCGATGGAATCCATACAGAATACATTGGCGACATCTATGTCAAGAACCAAAAGGTGAAACCTGCCAATACGGAAGAAGCTAGATTGCTAGGAATTGGCATGGTTCATCAGGAACTCAGCTTGGTTTCAGAATTAAATGTAGCGGAAAATATTTATCTGGGAAGACTTCCTAGAACTACATGGGGTATGGTTCATTATAAAAAGCTTCACCAAGATAGTGCGAAAATTCTACAAGAACTAAACATGTCTGTTAAAACGACGGAAATGGTATCAAATCTGAGTATTGCAGACCGTCAAATGATCGAAATTGCGAAAATGCTCTCAATGAATACAGATATTATTTTGCTGGATGAGCCAACCTCCGCATTAACGGAAAATGAAGTTAAGCGGCTATTTTATACGATGGAAAACTTAAAGAAACAAGGAAAAGGGATCATCTTTATTACTCATAAATTAGACGAAATATACGCAACCTCGGATCGTGTCACCATTCTTCGCGATGGAAACCAAATCGATACAATTAATTTGGACAAAAATGATCCGGATTTGGAAACAAAATTAATCTCCCTTATGACAGGAACCGAACAAGGAGAAATTGGAGAAATATACCCCACGAAGAAAAATAGGATAGGGTCCCCCATAATGGAAGTTTCTAATTTCAGTAGTAAAGGGAAATTTGAAAATATTCATTTTCAAATACGCCGTGGCGAAATCCTAGGGATATCTGGTTTGAAAGGGGCGGGTCGAACGGAGTTAGCCCGGGCAATATATGGGGCAGACCCCAAGGATACTGGAATATTAGAATTAAACGGCGAAATAGTCGAGATTCGGCAACCGATTGATGCCATTCATCATGGGATCGGGATGGTCACGGAGGATCGGAAAAAGGAAGGATTTGTTGGATTGCTTGGCGTCAAGGAAAATATTAGTTTAACAACCATAAAGGATGTTCTTGTCAATGGATTTTTGAGTCGAAAACTTGAAAGGGAAAAGACGCAAACATACGTATCAAAACTAAAAATTCGAATGGCTTCAGAAGACGCTCGAGTAAAGAACCTAAGCGGGGGAAATCAGCAAAAGGTTGTTATAGCAAAATGGCTTTGCACTGATTGTAAGGTGTTAATCTTGGATGAACCAACACGCGGCATTGATGTTAAGGCTAAATCGGAAATTTACAAAATTATGAGCGATCTGGCGGAACAAGGTCTGGCTATTCTATTTATTTCCTCTGAACTTCCAGAGTTAATTGCGATGTCTGATCGGGTATTGGTCATGAGTCGAGGGAGAATAGTTTCCGAGCTTTCGGGTACACAAATTACGAAGGAAAATATAATGAAAAGCACATTCCAGGAATCTGCTGTACAGAAGGAGGTTGGGTAGTTATGCAATTTTCAACAGACCCAAAGACCCTATCGAATGAACTGCAGGTGGAAGAAAGTTCATTCCGTAGGGCATTAAAAAGAATAGATTATACGACCGCGGGCCCCATTGCTGGATTAGTTTTTATCATCATTCTTTTTAGTATTTTATCTCCCCATTTTTTATCGGTGAATAATATTGTCAATATCCTGCGGCAAGTATCTATTATTGGAATTATGGCCATTGGAGTTACCTATGTCATCATTATGGCGGAAATTGATTTAAGTATTGCAAGCATTATGCCTTTAAGTGGAATCATTGCTGGCGCCGTTGCTACGGGTGGCTATCTTATGCCTTTTGCTTTACCTGTTTGGGTAGCTATTCTCTGCGGATTACTAACTGGTGCCCTGTTTGGACTCATGTCTGGTTTTGCCACGGCTAAGCTGAAAATCCCATCTTTTATGGCAACGCTTTCTATGATGTTTATCATAGAGGGGTTCATGCTGTGGTTTTCAGGGGCCCAACCGTTATATGGAATTCCTGACAGTATGCAATGGTTTGGTGCAGGTAAAGTATTCGGAATCCCCGTTATTGTTGTTATATTCATTCTTGTCTTTGTTGCAAGTGATTTTGTTCTTCGAAAGACCGTGTTTGGCAGAAATATTTATGCTATTGGCGGAAATGAAGAAGCAGCAAGGATGTCTGGAATTAACGTCGATAAATATAAAATTTGGGTTTTAACGATATGCGGTATTTTATGCGCGTTTGCTGGATTGCTTATGCTAGGTCGGATCGGCAGTGCTCAAGTGACTGCAGGGGTTGGCCTACAGCTTCCGCCCATTGCTGCAGTAATTCTTGGTGGAACTTCTTTATTTGGTGGAATAGGAAGTATGCGAAGAACATTAGTAGGTGTTCTTCTGATGGGAGTTCTAGTAAATGGGTTAAACCTGCTTGGCGTTGGTGCCGATGGACAAAAACTTGCTACAGGTATTGTTCTTATTATTGCAGTTGCTACCAACGTTATGGGAACTTTGAAAAAATAGTATGGAGGGATAAAAATGTACGGAGTAGGCTTTATTGGTGTTGGGGCAATTTCCGAACTTCATCAGTTGGCGATAGCCGAATTACCGCAAGCGGAACTTCGTGGGGTTGTGGATGTAAATTCGGAGTTGGTGCAGCGAAGATCCAAGGAATGGAATGTTAAAGCTTATCTAGATATCGACGCACTTCTTCAGTCAGAGGATATCGATATTGTCTATGTATTATCCCCAGTTGAACACCACTACGAGCACGTTTTAAAGGCATTACAGGCAGGGAAACATGTCCTAATTGAAAAACCAGTAGCAATGACAGTAGGACAAATTAAAGAAATGGAGAGAGTTGCCCAGGAGGCCAATCGAATTTGTTTCCCAGCTCATAATTATATTTACCACCCAGAAGTAATTAAAATGAAGAAGTATTTAAATGAAGGGGCCTTTGGAAAAATTTGCAGCGCTTGGATGACATTTAACATTTATCATAGTGAGGAGCTAGCATCCCATTATCCTGGTGTGATTCGCCAAATAATGACACACCATTTATATACCACTTTATTTCTATTAGGGATTCCAAAAAAACTTAGCTGTTTAACATCTAATTTGCATTATGAAGAGTTAGATCGTGAAGACCAGGCGGTTATTACGCTAGAAATGCAGAATGGTGCACATGCTGTGTTGTTTTCCAGTTTTGCGTGTGATGATGACTCCTCCAATCCTTTTACTTATATGATAAAAATACTGGGGACAGAGGGATCTGCAACACATTCTTGGCGAGACATTCAATACAATAGAGCTATTGGGACACTAAGCAAAGCTTATCCAAAATATGAAGAACTATTTTTCTATGAATCAAAATACTTTATAGAAGAATGCATCATCAATGGGAAACAACCTTTATCTACGATTTCCGATGCAGTGATTGTTCAGGAATTAGTAGAGATGGCGGATAAGAACCAAAACAGTACGATCGTTTCGTACCAGGGATAAATTAGAAAATGAGGTGATTGATATGCAAGCACTTCAAACGATGCAAGCGGCATTCATTGAAGGGCCAAGGAAAGTCCGAGTTAGGGAAGTTAACATCCCTGAACTTGGGGCGCAAGAGGTCTTAATTCGAGTCCATTGTGTAGGTGTCTGTGCAACAGATTTGGAAATCTATGAAGGATCGATGATTTATTTTAAAACAGGCCAGGCTTCATTTCCTATTATCCCAGGGCATGAATGGGCTGGAGAGGTTGTACAAATAGGAAATAAGGTTAACGGATTTACTATTGGAGACCGGGTTGTAGGGGAAACGACTATCGCCTGCGGAAGATGTGACTATTGCATTAAGGGAAGGTATAATCTTTGCCCTGAGCGAGTTGAAAATGGTGTCATGGGAAAGGACGGGGCATGTGCTGAGTATATGGTTTACCCTGCACACGCATTACATAAGTTTGACCCATCGATTTCCTTTGAGGAGGCTGCACTCATTGAAACCTCTGCTGTTGCTTATCGGGGGGTGGAGAAACTTAAATTAACACCAAATGACCACGTTTTAGTGATTGGTGCAGGACCAGTCGGTCTATTATCCGTGCAAATGGCAAAAGCATTTGGGGCCCATAAGGTAACTTTGCTCGATTTGCGGGAGAATCGGCTTCAGATGGGGAAGCAATTAGGTGCTGACGAAATGATAAACCTAAGCATTCTTAAAGATAACGAACCCATAGAATCTTTTACGGCCATTGTTGAAGCAACAGGAAATCCGGCCGCTGTGGAGAGTGTTTTTTCTTATGCCGTTCCGGGTGCACGTGTCTGTTTAATGGGATTGTGCGGTGGAAAACATGCACACATCAATGTCGATAAGTTGGTTACCTATGATATGGAGATACATGGTTCTCTGGGCAGCCCTGGGGTTTGGGACGCGGTGATTAAACTATATGAATCAGGCAAAGTGAAAGCGAGAGAATTAATTACCCATCGTCTTTCTTTCTATGAGATTGAAAAGGCCTTTGAAATTATGGAGCAAAGAGACCCATCTGTAATCAAAATTTTACTTAGCAATAAAGTTTAATAGAGTAGAAGGAGGAGAAACAAATGGAACTGGAATTAATTTTCGATGCAAAAGCCACGTTAGGGGAAGGCCCCAGTTGGGATGCGAAAAAACAGGTATTGTACTGGGTAGATATTGTCGAGCAAAAAGTCCATATCTTTGATCCGAAAACGGGCAAAGACGTGGTGATCGATGTGGGAATTGAGACTGGTGCGGTCGTTCCATGCAAATCGGGCGGTCTTATGTTAGCAACGAGAAACGGATTTTATGCATTAGATATCGAAACAAAGGAATTAACGGCTATTGCTGATCCAGAAGCCGATCTTCCAGGCAATCGTTTTAATGATGGAAAATGTGATGCGGCCGGAAGGTTCTGGGCGGGAACGATGGAGGATGCGGAGGAAAACGTGACAGGCTCTTTGTACCGACTTGATTCAGATTTATCCGTTACCAGAGTATTAGATGGGGTTGCTATTTCGAATGGAATTGCCTGGGAAAAGGATAATCAAACGATGTATTTTATTGATTCACCAACCAAACAAGTTGTTGCTTTTGATTTCGATTTAGAAACCGGGAAGCTGGATAATAAGCGTACAGTTGTAACGATTCCTGACGGTGAGGGAATCCCTGATGGAATGACGATTGATTCGGAAGGAATGCTGTGGGTTGCACAGTGGGGAGGATATCAAGTATCCCGCTGGAATCCAAATACAGGGGAGCGGATTGGCGCTATCAAACTTCCTGTCGGACAGGTCACATCCTGTGTGTTTGGAGGGGAAAAGCTAGATGAACTGTTTATTACAACAGCTAGTCGCGGGTTAAACGAAGCAGCCTTGAGGGAGCAGCCATTGGCGGGCGGGCTGTTTCGGGTGAAAACGGGTATTACCGGATCCGTCACCTATGAATTTGCAGATTAAATCCGTTGCTCTATAGATACCTTTTATAAGGAGGAATTTCACATGCAGATGATCATTAATGGGGAAAAAAGAGATTCGGCAAACGGCAAAGTCATTGAAGTGAGAAACATGGCTACACAAGAACTGATTGATACAGTGCCGGCAGCTACAGTGGAGGATGCACAGGAGGCAATCGAGGTTGCCCAATTGGGAGCGAAAATTTGGTCGCAAACACCTGTATACCAACGTGTAGAGACTTTAAATCGGTTCTGTCAAATGTTAAGGGCTAATAAGGATGAACTGGCACGTCTCTTAAGTACAGAGAACGGGAAACTTTTAGTCCAAGCAGAAGGAGAAATTGATACAGCCGCGGCTATTTTTGAAGGTTTTGCTTCAGAGTCAAAACGTCTTTTTGGACAAACAATCCCATTAGAAATCCAACCTGGGTTGGAAAAGGATTTAATGATTACGAAGAGGGAACCTCTTGGAGTAGTGGTGGGAATTATCCCATTCAACTTTCCTGCTGAGTTATTTTCCTTTAAGGCGGGAGCAGCATTGGCATCGGGAAATGCCTTTATCGTTAAGCCACCAGAAGATGATCCACTCACCGTTATTCGTATGGTAGAACTTTTACATGAGGCAGGGGTACCGAAAAATGTGCTGCAAGTTGTTACAGGATATGGCGAAGAGGTGGGTGACTACCTGGCCAAAAGCCCATCCATCCAAGCGGTGAGTTTTACAGGTAGTACAGAAGTAGGTACAATGATTGCACAAAATGGAGCGAAAAACCTTTCTAGGGTATTCCTTGAATTAGGGGCTAATGATGCGACGATTGTTTGTGAGGATGGTGATCTGGATGCTGCGATCGACTTCGCCATTGCAGGACGGCTACTAGCCTCTGGTCAAGTTTGCTGTTCAAACAAGCGTATTTTAGTAGAGAAGCCAATCTATGATGAATTTAAGGCTAAACTAGTTGATATTCTGTCTACCAAACGAATCGGAAATCAGCTGGAAGAGGGTACTGATGTTGGGCCGCTAATCAATGAAGGAGCAGCTATCAAAGTCGAAAAGCAAATTGAGCATACGATTGGGCAAGGGGCAAAGCTAATCCTTGGGGGTAGACGTGTGAATGAGGCTTTTATCGAGCCAACAGTTCTCGAAGTGACAAAAGATATGGATATTGCGAAAGATATGGAGATCTTTGGACCGGTGTTTGCACTGATGCCTTTTGAAACTCAAGAAGAAGCGATCGAAATTGTTAATCAATCCAATTTTGGTTTAAATTCATCAATTTTTACAAGAGACATTACCAAGGCAATGGACGCAGGCAATAAAATTCAGGCAGGTGTTGTCTCGATCAATGGAGGCACGGTTTATCGACCGATCTGCTGCGCGTTCGGAGGTTATAAAAAAAGTGGTATAGGGCGCGAAGGAATCTTGTACACTTTGGAAGAGTTCACACAGATCAAGAGTATCGTATTACGAGGAGTTATGTAATTCAACCGGGTTAGAATCGGGTTCGAGCGTAAAGCATTAATTTCACGCTCGTCCCTTTTTTTGTACCTATTACCCAAATTAATACCATAAATTTCTAAATATTCTGTTGACTATTAGCGGTCTGTTTATTATTATTTAGTTAGAAAGGAAACTTTACAAACTAACGCAGGAGGTATAGTCCATGCGATTACAAGGAAAATCGGCTATTGTGACAGGGGGCGGGAGAGGTATTGGCAAAGCAATTGCCAAGAAATTTCTCCGGGAAGGGGCACAAGTCGTTATTTGTGATGTAGAGCCGAAGCGCTTGGAACAGGCTCAACAGGAATTAACAAGTTTTGGGGAAATACATAGTGTTGTAACCGATGTGACTAAAAGGGATCAGGTCATGACATTGGTTGAATTTACAAAAGGGAAATTTGGGAAAATCGATATCTTAGCAAATAATGCAGGAATAGCGAGATTTGAACCCTTTTTAGAAATTGCCGACGAAAATTGGCAGGCGACATTAAATATTAATCTTTCGGGTGTTTTTCTCTGTTCACAAATCGTCGCTAGAGAGATGAAGGAGCAAAAGTCCGGTGCCATTGTGAACATGGGATCAACCAATGGAATCCTTGGAGAACCTGGCTTAGCCCATTACAATGCGACGAAAGCAGGGGTAATTTTATTAGGAAAATCCATGGCGATAGAACTAGCCCCCTATAACATCCGAGTGAATTCCGTTTGCCCTGGATTTATCTTGACCGAACTAGCCTTGGAAGGTGGCATGTCTGAGGAAACCGTGCGTGAATATACCAGCAAGATCCCGCTCAATCGGTATGGAAAAGTAGACGAAGTCGCCAACGCGTTTGCCTTTTTGGCCTCTGACGAAGCCTCTTTTATTACCGGAACAGAGCTGGTTGTAGACGGAGGACAAATTTGCCAAGAGTAGGGAAGATAGGGGGAGGCTTGTATGTATTTGGATATTTGCCGTTGGGTTGATGAGCACCGAGACTATATTTTGGAATTTAATCGTGGTTTAGTTTCTATTCCCAGTCAGAATCGATATCCAAACGGGGATGAACTAGCAGTGCAGGAGCATATCTACCAATTTTTAAGCGGACTAGGGTGTGAGATGGATCGGTTTTTACCGACCGAGGTGGAGGAGCTACTTACCCACCCGGCTTATTTAGGGGAAAGAAACTATGAAAATCGACCGAATGTGGTAGCCCGAATGAGGGGAAAAGGCTCTGGGAGATCGCTCCTATTCTCTGGTCATGTGGATACCGTGCCACAAGGGGAAGACCCTTGGACGCAAGACCCTTATGGCGGAGCTGTAATGGATGGCAAGCAGTATGGGTTAGGGATTTTTGACATGAAAGGCGGGATGGCAGCAGCGATGATGGCTTTGCAGCTGATCAAAGAACTGCAAATCCCCTTAGCAGGTGACGTTCTCATTGAGACCGTGGTCGATGAAGAATACGGCGGAGCAAATGGGACACTAGCCTGTCGTTTGCGGGGCTATGAAGCTGATTTAGCGATTGTTCCTGAACCGTCTAATTTGGCAATTTGTCCGGAGAATCAAGGGGGGAGCATGTTTCGCATCACCTTTAAGGGGAGAGCTGGCCGTTCCTTTAGCGGAGAAGCGCTTGCCAACCCAGTTTTTGCAGCCGCGAAATTCTTGGATATATTTCACCAATATGAAGCTTACCACGCAGCAAAGCGATCCCCCTCTAAATGGTTTGCAAAGGATCCAGGACTCCCTGCATACGTACAGGGCGTGAAGGCTGGACCAGCAAATCTGCCACTATGTGACCGGGTGCCAAGCACCTGCACGATCGAAGTATGGATACAGTGCTACCCTGGTACAACGGAAGAGGAATTGTATCAGGATTTTGTAGGTTTTTATCAGGAGAAGGCGACGGATGAGCCCCTTCTACAGCAAATGCCAGCGAGGATTGAAAAACTCATTCGTTTTCTTCCCGCAACAGGGATCCCTGAAAATCACTCTTCGATTGAAGTGCTCTCGCAAATTTCATCGCGTGTATATCCGAACGGACTGCCAGTGCAGGGGGCGCCTTTTGCCTGTGACTCCTTCATGTTTAATCTGCATAGCCAAACGCCTGCTGTGATCTGGGGACCAAAAGGAGGCAATGCCCACGCTCCCGATGAATACATCGATGTGGAGGACTTCTTTAATCTTGTGAAACTATATGCCCTGACCATGGTTGAATGGTGTGGATTGGTCAAATAAACGACAAATAAAAGGAGGAAGAACTAATGAAAGAAGAGCTTAAAACTACCTTAGCACCTGTACCTGCTGGTCCCTATTCGCAAGGGATTCAATTTGAAAACCTGATTTTTACGGCAGGCCAGGGTCCGATTGACCCGGAAACAGGAAAGGTGGTCGGTGAAACAGTCGAGGAACAAACAGTAAAGGTATTGGAAAACATCAAACATATTTTAGAAGAGGCTGGTGCCAGCATGACCGATGTGGTGAAAAGCACCGTGCATCTAAGTGATTTGGCCGACTTTCAAGCTTTTAACGAAGTTTATAAGAAATATTTTCAGGAGCCATATCCTGTTAGAACGACGGTAGGAAGTCAGCTTCTTGGCATAAAAGTAGAGATTGATGTCGTTGCCATTAAAAATAGAGGTTAGAGGGGAGCCCCCCTCTAGTCCTTTCATTTTAAGTCAGAAAAACGAGGGGGAACTATGAATCTAGAAAAAATAGAAACAAAAAAAAGCTTAGCCATAACAAAGCAGAAGAGGGTTCCAAAACAACGGAAGAGCCAATTGGTCGTACCTTATCTTTGGTTGCTGCCAAGTCTCATCTTAATCGTAGTGGTCATTATATTTCCGATCTACGAATTGTTTTCTATTTCGTTTTCGAAGATTAGTCTTTCTGGTTTGAAAAAAGGCTTTATTGGATGGGGGAACTTTTCCAATGTTTTAAATGACCCTACGTTCCCACTAGTACTTAAGAACACCCTCGTCTGGACAGTTGGTGTTGTAGGGATTAGCACGCTGCTATCTCTAGGAATTGCGTCATTACTGAATCAGGAGTTTCCCGGCCGTCGATTGGTACGATCGGCTTTGATCATTCCATGGGCTGTTTCGTTAATCATCACATCCGTCATATGGAAATATATTTTGGATTACAACTATGGTGTTTTCAACTTGATCCTGATGAAGCTACATATTATCGACGAAAATATTTATTGGTTAGCTGACCCTTCAATCTCCTTTCCGGTGATGATCGGCGTGGGGATTTTTGTTACCATCCCCTTTACCAGTTTTGTCATTCTATCCGGTCTACAAGCGATACCAGCAGACTTGTATGAATCCGCTAGTGTAGACGGAGCAAATAGATGGAGCAAATTTGTGCATATAACACTTCCTCTTCTTAGACAACCGCTGACAATTAGTACCGTTTTAAATACGATCTATGTGTTCAACTCCTTCCCAATTATCTGGTCGATGACCAAAGGGGACCCCGTCAACCAGACTGACACGATCATTACTTATTTATACAAGCTTGCTTTCATGTCACAAAAAATGGGCGAAGCAGCAGCTGTTTCTGTGATCAGCTTTCTTCTCCTCCTCGTCTTTTCCATTCTGTATGTGACGATTGCCTTGAGGAGGGAACAGTAAATGCAGAAAACAGGCAAATTCCAAAAAATAATTAACCCGGTTTTAGCCTATCTACTATTTGTGGTATTGATATTCCCCTATGTCATTATGATTCTTACATCCTTGAAGAGTAAAGAAGAGGTCTATTCGATCCCGCCCACCATTCTTCCCCAGCAATGGGTTTTCACCAACTTTCTAGACATTTGGGAGAAGGTGCCACTCTCTGATTATTTGCTCAATACCCTTATCGTCGCTGGGGGAGCTACGGTATTAACCCTGATCTGTGCGATACCAGCTGCCTATGCCATGGCCAGAATGAAATTTGCTGGAAAGAAGTTTTACATGTACTTAATTATGATCACGCAAATGTTTTCTCCGATCGTCCTGCTGGTTGGTTTATTCCGTGAGATTCAATGGTTTGGATTAATGGATTCTGTATGGGGGTTAGTACTGACGAATGCTGCGTTTAATCAAGCTTTCGCGGTTTGGATTCTAAGCGGCTATTTTTCTACGATTCCTTATGAGTTAGAGCAGGCAGCTTGGCTTGATGGATGCACCAAAGCACAAGCACTCCGCAAAATCATTCTCCCGTTGGCACTACCAGGGATAATCACCACTGTGATTTTCGTTTTCATCGCGGCATGGAATGAATTTGCAGTGGCCCTTACATTTATTTCAACAGAAGAGATGAAACCTTTAACGGTGGGGATTTATGCCTTTTTCGGGATGTATGATGTGCAATGGCAGTATGTGTTTGCCACCTCACTCGTTGCCATCGTTCCGGTTGTGATTTTATTCCTCTTGATTGAAAAATACCTGATCAGTGGACTTACAGCGGGTGGGGTCAAGGACTAACACGAAGGGAGGGATCAAAAATGATCGAGCATTTCGATACACCGGCATTGGGTGTCGATCGACATTATGGATGCAGGATCAGCTCCCAGACCACCTACAAAGGAATTCGTACTCTGGTGATGCAGAATGAGTATATCCGGTTATCCCTCTTATTGGATAAAGGAACGGATATTTTTGAACTGCTCTATAAACCTAAGGACGTCGATTTCCTTTGGAGATCCCCACTCGGTATACGCCATCCTCATCAATTGCCTTCGATCTCGAATCCGCAAGGGGTGTTTATGGACCAATACCATGGGGGCTGGCAAGAGATTTTTCCTTCGGCTAGCGGACCTTCGTTTTATCGAGGGGCCCATTTAGGACAGCATGGGGAGGTGGCCTCAAGCGCTTGGGAGGCGAGAGTGCTCCTCGATGAACCCGAGGTTGTAGAGGTGCTGTTTACGGTCCAAACTTTACGAACCCCTTTTATTCTGGAAAAAAGAATTCGATTAGAAAGCGGGAAGCCAATCCTATTTATCCGTGAAACTATCTTGAACATTGGGAAAACAGGCATGCATTACATGTGGGGGCATCATCCGAGCTTTGGGGCACCTTTTCTTGGGGAAGATTGCACCCTGGACTTACCTCATTGCGAGATTTTAACCTCGGAGATGCCTAATGAAAGAAACCGGATGCCAACTGGGAAACGGTTTGTTTGGCCCTTTGCAACGGATCAAGAGAACCGGCCCATCGATCTTCGTCAGATTCCCAGTGCGACAAGCACATCTACTGATATGTTTTACGCTACCTCTTTTGCATCGGGATGGTTTTCCCTGACAAACCGGCGCCTCGGGGTGGGAATCGGGATGGTCTGGCCAGTACCCGACTTTTCACATCTATGGATTTGGCAAGAATTCGGTGGAAGCCTAGGCTATCCTTGGTACGGAAATGCCTACACCATGGCCGTTGAACCCTTTACTAGCCGTCCGGACAAAGGAGAAGACGGTCTTAATGAAGCGATTCGAAACAAAACAGCGGAGTGGGTCCAAGCAGGGGGGGAGGTTTGTAAAGAATTAAAGGTCGTGATGTATGAGGCGAAACATGGAGTGGATCACATTCATCTATCCGGGGAGGTCGTCACTAGATGAGGGCAGCTTGCTATCGAGTGGATATAACACCTGTGATTGGAACACCACTAGGAGGGAATGTACGGGAAGATAATCGTTCAAGGGGTGTTCATGATCCTCTATATGCGAATTTTCTTTATTTAAAGGAAAAAGAAACCAAACTATTATTTATTGGGTTGGATATCGTAGGGGTTTTCGGTTCTTTTGTTCGGAAGATAAAATCGAGAATTCATCAACGGACGGGGATTCTTCCGCAGCAGATCGTAGTTTTTGCGACACATACGCATTCGGGTCCTGATGTCATGGAATGCTTTAAAGATGAATACGACCCACTGGTTGTTCACTATCTTGAAGAGTTGGAGAGAAAGCTTGTCGATGGTGCCGTCGCTTGTTTTGGGAGTACGTGGGAAGCAAGGGTTGGCGTAGGGAAAGGGAACGAGGACACGCTTAGCTTTAACCGTCGGATCTGGATGAAGGATGGAACCCTGAGAATGAATTGGGAAGGACTAGATCCAAAAGAAGTCGATCGTCCGGCAGGGCCTATTGATCCCGACTTGTTTGTTCTCTCCGTCCAGGATCCGCACCAGCGAATTCGCTGTTTATTTGTGAACTTTACGCTTCACTCTGCTATTTTGGTAGGCAAAGATTGGCTCATTTCCAGGGATTACATCGATGGGTTAACGCGGGCTCTTCAACAGCGGTTAGGAGAGGATGTGGTGGTTCTTTTTGCGAATGGGGCAGAAGGGAATATCAACCACATCAATGTGCGGGACCCTGATCAAGGGAGAGGATTTGAAGAAGCGGAGAGAGTTGGATCACGACTAGCCGCAAGGGTTTGTAAGGTAATCACAGGAATTGAGTACCAAACAAATGTCGAATTGCAAGCCATCACGGAGCCCATCAAGCTGCCTCGAAGGGCGATTACTCGTGAACAGGTGGAACAGGCTACAGCCCTACTTGAAAGGGTGAATGGGAAGATCCCCTCCCTCCTTGATGGGGTGCCGGAAGAGGCGTATGCCAAGGAAATCATCGCCCTTTCAAAAGTTTCAGAACCTTTTATTGAAACTGAATTACAGGTAGCTCAATTAGGATGGCTAGCCATGGTTAGTTTACCTGGTGAGTTTTTCGTGGAATACGGTTTAGCGATCAAGAAGCTGTCTCCCTTTTCCCATACGATGATCATTGGGTTAGCAAATGATTATATCGGTTATGTACCTACAGAGCGTGCGTTTGAAGAAGGCGGTTATGAAATTAAGACAGCAAGGACGAGTCAACTTCTTCCTGGAGCAGGGATATTGGTCGAAGCAAAGGTCATGCAGTTGCTTACACAGCTTAAAGGAGGTGATTGCCTGTAGCGGTTGTACGAGAAACAGCTAGCAAATCCGTTTTCCAAACAAATTCCAATGAGGGGGAATTGAGATTGAAGAAGATGAAGCGGTTCAGATGGATGGGGTTCGTATCGCTATTTATGCTAATGTCCACCCTACTTATGGCTTGTTCCAGCAGTGAACCTAAAGAAGAGGCAAAGCCAACAAGCAGCACACCCTCTTCAAGCAGTGGAGAAAAGAAGGAAATCACCTTTGTTGCAGCCCAATACAGCAATGAAACAGGACCATTTTTACAAAAGGTTGTAGAAGACTTTGAAAAAGAGAATAGCGATATTAAGGTAAACCTGCAAATCGTCGGATGGGATGTTCTGGAACAAAAGGTGAATACCATGGTTAGCACAAACCAAACTCCGGATATTCTTAACTTGAATCATTATGCTGCTTATGCTGGTGACGATCTACTTCTTCCTTTAGATGAAGTCATTTCACCAGAATTAAAAGCCAAATTCTATGAATCTTTTTACCAAGCAGGAGAGTTGGATGGTACAGCCTATGGACTTCCACTTCTCGCGTCGATTCGTGGTTTATACTATAATAAAGAGCTTTTTGAACAAGCAGGTATTTCAGAGCCACCCAAAACATGGGAAGAGCTTCGCGAAACTGCGAAAACCATTAAAGAAAAGACAGGTGTAGACGGGTTCGGGGTGCCAATGACAACCTTCGAAGGTCAAGCGTATTTCTCCTATTTTATTTGGGGGAATGGCGGCGATTGGAAAAGGGATGGCAAGTGGGTCTTAAACTCACCTGAAAATGTGGAAGGTCTGCAGTTCTTAGCCGATCTAGTTCAAAAGGATAAAGTGACGAACCCTCAGCCTACAGCGATTAATCGAGATGAATTGCAAAAGGTCTTTGGCGCAGGAAAGGTTGGGATGATGATCACTGCCAATTTCTTGCCTACAATCTTGAAAAAGGATGCCCCCAATTTACAGTACGGGGTAGCACCGATTCCTATAAATGAAGGGAAAGAACCTTTTAACCTAGGGGTAGAAGATTTCCTAATGGTGTTTAAGAGTACCAAACATCCCGATGCGGTTGGAAAATTCCTTGATTTCTTGTATGACGATCAACGATATGAAGAGTTCATGAAAACTGAAGGAATGCTTCCCGCCACGAAGGCTGCAGGAGAAAGCATGTCCAACCAAGATCCATTAACCGCACAATTCATCTCACAGCTTCCAATTGCAAAATTTTATCCATTAACGGATCCGAAATTTACGGAGATGCGTCTGGAAACGATCAAAGCGGTCCAAGAGGCTCTTCTTGGTCAAAAAACACCACAAGAGGCCTTAGATCAGCTGCAACAAAAAGCTGAACAGTAGAAGTAAATCGAGGGGGACTACATAGATGACTCGTAATGGGGTTCCCCCTTTCTTACCGTAAAGATTGGAGTGCAAACATCATGCTAATCATCTCAAGGAAGACAGATGTTAAACAAATAAACAAACTTAGTATTCTAAAATTGATCCGAAATCTTGAGGAAACAACACAGCCAGAGATCTCGAAGGAATTAGGACTAAGTCGTCCTACCGTTTCTTCCTTGGTTGATGAATTAATAGGGGAAGGTTTCATAAAAGTAAGCGGGATTGGAACATCCACCGATCAGGGAGGAAAACGTCCAAAGTTGATTGCCTTCAATTCCAAAGGTGGGGCCATTATTTCCTTGCATCTTGGTTTTCGTTTCATAGAGGCAGCACTAATCGATTTATCAGGCAATATCCTGTGGAAGATCAACAAGTCAACAACGAAAAAGGAATCAAAATCAAGCATTCTAGCCAAAATTTATGAAATGGTAGATGAACTAAACGAAAAAGCAAATACGTTGGAAATTCTGGTTCGTGGCATTGGCGTTGGTTGTCCCGGATTGGTAGAAACGCAAACAGGAAAAATCATTACCGCCACGAATTTTGAGAACTTGCATGATTTCAGTCTTGGAGAAAGTTTATTTGAGAAGTTCCAAGTTCCCGTTTGGGTAGATAATGAGTGCCGAAATCTAGTTTTAGCCGAGAAAATGTTTGGAGATGGAAAAGATATTCAAACCTTTTTCAGTCTTGAAACGGATGTTGGCATCGGAGCTGGGATTATCATTAATCAGCAAATTGTCCGTGGAATTGATAATAGTTTTGGAGAAATTGGGCACACCACGATCCAAATGGATGGACCTGCTTGTCAATGCGGCAACGAGGGTTGTTGGGAAGTATTTGCCTCATCTAAAGCATTACAAGAAAAGGTGGCTAAGAATCTATTAAGAACATTGAAATTAAAGGATATGGTAGAATCTCCAGATGACCTCTCCATTCAGCTCATTGCTGAGGCGATTGAACAAGGCGATGCAGTGGTTGAGCAAATGGCCATCTACGATCTGGGTAAATACCTTGGGGTTGGTATAGCTAATCTTGTTAACGCACTTAACCCAGAGTTGGTCATCATTCATGGAGAGATGAGTTTGTTAGGGGACCGGTTGATTGAACAAATTGAACGGCACATTGGACTTCGAGCACTTCCTGTTCCCAAGCAGCGGGTGCGGGTGAAATTTTCTCAACTGGGTGAGATGGCTAACCTGATTGGTTCCGGAGCTCTCGTTTTAAAGGAACTGTTCGATAATCCGGATTATCTTTTTACTAATTGAATTTTGAAGGAGAATGCCAGTTAGTAGAAGATATTAATAAATAGCTGAAGATAATAGCTATAGAGAGGATGAGACTCAATGAAAACTCCTCACCCTTTGGAGAAACGAAAGTTGATTACTTAGATATTGCGTTGATTCATGATCCGTTGCCTCCACATCTGTGGGTGTTGTTAATGGGGCGGCATTAGCAATGGGTCTCTTATCAGGACGTGATCCGTTGGGAATTGGCACACCACGTTGGACACCGCCTCAGGCTGAAGTGGTTGCAGCCATGAAGGTGCATGAATGGTGTCATCAGCGGAAAGTAGACGTCCTAAGCCTCGCTTTGCAATTCAGCCTACGCCAACCTGAATTTTCCTGCACGCTGATTGGCGCTTCATCTGCGGAAGAGGTTGAAGGTTGCTTTCGAGCTGCTTGTGAGCCGATTTGTGACGAAATTTGGGATGAATTGCCCTTATTTTTGGAGGGAATTCAGGTGGGAGATTATTCTGACAGGCAGGGGTGAAGGGAGGGGATGCCTGTCCGAATTTAAGTCTATCTCGGGATAATCACCAATATCAGCAATAAAAAGACCGGGCCATGCCCGGTTTTTAAATATCCGCTATTTGACTTTACCGAATTGCAATCTCGCTCTTCGCATCGAAGAAGTGGCATTTATTCATATCGAACGCCAATTTTACACTTTGACCTCTTTTTAATTCTGATCTTCCTTTTACTCTAGCTGTAATACTATTTTCTCCCGAAGTTAGATACAGGTACAACTCAGACCCCATATTTTCCGCAACATCAATGGTAGAGGTAAATGTGGCATTTGGTGCTGATTCTAGGAAAATCAATTCATCATGGATGTCCTCTGGGCGAATTCCAAAGATTACTTCTTGTCCAATATAGTTTTGTGCCCGAAGGATCTTAGCCTTGCCTTCTGGAATTTGGATGGATATGGAGCCATTTTTAAAATAAAGACTTCTATTATCCTCTACTAAAGTTCCATTTAGAAAATTCATTGCTGGAGATCCGATAAATCCGGCAACAAAACGGTTAGCGGGATGATTGTAGATTTCTTGAGGGGTTGCTACCTGTTGAATGATGCCGTCATACATTACAACGATTCGGTCACCCATGGTCATTGCCTCGGTCTGATCATGTGTAACATAGACAATGGTGGTTTCTAATCGTTTATGTAACTTGCTTATTTCCGTTCTCATTTGCACGCGGAGTTTTGCGTCTAGGTTGGATAAAGGCTCATCCATAAGGAATACCTGAGGTTCACGAACAATCGCGCGGCCAAGAGCAACACGTTGTCTTTGACCACCTGAAAGCGCCTTTGGCTTACGGTCTAGTAAATGATCGATATCTAAGATTTTGGCTGCATCCTTTACACGCTTATCTATTTCCGCCTTGAGAAATTTTCGGAGTTTTAATCCAAAGGCCATGTTATCGTATACATTCATATGGGGATATAGTGCATAGTTTTGAAATACCATGGCAATATCGCGATCCTTTGGAGCCACGTCATTAACCATACGATCCCCGATGAAAAGTTCACCATCTGAGATTTCTTCTAGTCCTGCAATCATTCGCAGTGTAGTAGATTTTCCACAACCTGAAGGACCAACAAGGACTAGAAATTCTTTATCTGGAACATCTAAATGAAAATCTTTTACCGTAAGAGCGTTATTTCCGTATGATTTTTTGATGTGATTAAATTTAATACCAGCCATTCTGAACCTCCTCTTTAAATTGATTTCCTTATCATTAATTGTAAACGCTTTAATTGGAAGTTTCTATTGGCAGTATTGTACAAAGTTTTCACATTATATTTGGTCATTTTGCTGCAGTCCTTTTTCAAGAAGTAGCGCTAAATAAACTAAAAAAGCTACATGTCCAATTCGGACATCACGTCCTGTTTCTGCTTTGAATTTTTCCAGGCGATAAATTAAGGTATTGCGGTGAATAAAGAGCTTTCTTGCGGTTTCGCTGACATTTAAATTTTCCTGCAAGAAAACTTTTAAAGTATGATACATTTCTGAATAAAATGGATCGCTTTCCTTCGCACCTAAAATAAATCGGATAAAAGAACGGCTCTCTTCTTGAGGTAATTTAAAAAGCATCATCTCCAATGGAGTATTCCATGAGAAGAAGATTCTTTCTTCTGGATGAAAATATTGACCTGCTTGAATGATTGTTTTGGCTTGCCCAAAGGATGAATGCCAATCTTTAATAGAGTTAACGGGTTCTGTCAACGATAAAATCATTTTATCAAAACCCTCTTCATATAAAATATCTGCCAATCCGTTACCTAGTTCTTCAATGGCTCTCTTATCCTCCGCGTCTAGTGAAAATTCATTCAGAGGAATCAGAAAATAACCAAGACAATTCATTAAAGCACCTATCATTTGATTTGCAAAATAGTCTTCCACAATAGGCCGCCATTCCTCTTGGGGGTCGTCAAACTTAATAAGTATGGGCAAGTAAGTATTTTCTGATGAATACCCCAGCTTTTCCAATTCCGCTTCAAACCCAGGGGAGTAGGGTTCATTCAATACCTTTAAAATGAGAGATTCAAGATTTGGATGTTGATCTCTAGTTTTGTTGTTCATTGTGATAAGGAGGGATATGAACTGAGCAATCGGACCAGAAACAGATTCCATGGGATACGAAAGACAAGTCTTGTGATTGAGTGCAAAAGAGATCATTCTCTCTGGACAAGCAATGTATGTGCCAGGCTCTAAAGAATTATGATTTGAACTTAGCTTTCCTTGCTGATGAAGAATTTCATTTATTTGTTGGATAAGAAGGTCATCGTCGTTAATCATGGGTACCTCCGGTTTCTCCACATGAAGTTTGAAAAAAAAGATTTCGCATCATAACCCATATCGTTTTTTCTTTCGTGTAAGAGTAGACATATCGATTTTTAATAAATCTGCACATCTTTTCATCGGATATTTGGATAAGCAATCTACCAAAACTTTTTTCTCGTAATCAGAAACAAGATCTTTTAAGGAAGGATGCAGATGTAAGTCTTCGATGTAATCTAGCTCAATTGTCAGCTCATTGATCCTATCCTCCCTTATTTTCACCTGCCTATTATTTTCTTCTCTCATATTTAAAGGAAGATACGGTTCACTGATCACTTTATCCTCTGATGTTACGACAAGTCTTTCGACTGCATTTTTGAGTTCGCGGATATTTCCAGGCCAGTTGTAGGATAAGAAAAGATCCAAAAGTGATGATGAAAAGGTTCTCTTCAAATGATATTTTTGGTTAAACGAGTTAAGGAATTCCAAGGATAAAACCAGGATGTCTTCCGGACGCTCTCGGAGAGGGGGAACGTGAATTGGGAGCACATTGATACGATAATATAAATCTGCTCGAAAGCGCTTTTCTTTTATCATAGTTTCCAGGTTGGCGTTTGTTGCAGCAATTACCCTAACATCGATGGGGATGGATCGGGTTCCTCCAATTCGCTGAACCGACATGTCTTGCAAAACCCCTAACAACTTCACTTGAAGTGATACTGGCATTTCTCCAATTTCATCTAAAAAGATTGTTCCTTTATGTGCAACCTCAAACAGCCCCGCCTTTCCGTGCTTTCCGGCACCAGTAAAAGCACCAGATTCATAGCCGAACAATTCTGATTCAAGTAGATTTTCAGGAATTGCACCGCAATTAATTTTAATAAATGAACCCTTATTTTTTCGTTGACTGGCATTATGGATATATTTAGCTAGCATGTCCTTTCCAACACCGGACTCACCCAGAATTAAAATCGGAGTATCCACGTCAGCGATCTTTTGCGCTAAATTAATAATTTGTTCCATAGCTTTGCTCCGATATATCACAGATTCATTGGTTTTTTCATGTAAATCGTTAATTTTTTTCAGATACATTTTATTCATTGCAGTACTTTCTTCCAGTTTACGCCTTAACTCATTTAATTCGGAGAAGTCCCTGACATTCGAGATAACACTGATTAATTGATGATCGTTATCAAAAACAGGGGTCGAAGTGACCAGACATTCTAATCCGCTTGAATATTTAATGAATCTTGTTACTACTCTTTGATGGTAAATAGCCTCTTTAACAGTTGAGATTTCCTGGATTCCTTTTTCAACAAGTTGGTAACTTGTAAAGCCATCTATCTGTTGGGGGGTTAACCCGGATAAGCGAAGAAATGCTTTATTGTACCAGATGATTTTTCCATTTTCATCAGCGATTGTAATTCCATCATGTGAACTATCAATCAGATTTTTTAGTAAAAGATTAGATTCGATCATTATTGGATTTTGATTCATCATTTTTACCCTCCAATCCATTTACTACTTATATTATACTAAATATTTTCAAAATTGCATAATAGGGTGCAAGATTGCCTATGCAATTCTGCATATAAATTTTGAAAATCTATAAGGATCGAGCTTAAACGTGGGAGTAATCATCATTTTTTTGGGTTGGCATTCAATTTGCAATATATAAGTATGAGTGTGCTAATCAATTAATTAGTGAGGTGGGTGTTGTGGAAAATTATTTGATCCACTATTACCGAGAAATGATGAGAATCCGTCGGTTTGAACAATCGGCTAGCTCCATTTATGAAAAAGGCGAGCTTCCAGGGTTTCTGCATTTGAGCATAGGTCAGGAAGCGGTTGCAGTTGGTGTTTGTTCTCAATTAAACAAGGAAGATTACATTTTGACTACACACCGTGGACACGGTCATGTATTGGCGAAGGGCATGAAGATGAAAGAAATGTTTGCCGAATTGTTTGCAAAAAAAACGGGTTCAAATCGAGGCAAGGGCGGATCCATGCACATTATGGATTCGAAAATAGGTGTTTTGGGAGCAAACGGTGTGGTAGGAGCTGGTATTCCAATTGCAGCGGGTGTAGGGCTCTCATCGCAAATGCAGCAAAATGGTAGAATGACGGTTGCTTTCTTTGGGGATGGAGCCTCGAATACGGGAGCTTTCCATGAAGGGTTGAATATGGCTGCCGTTTGGAATTTGCCCGTTCTCTTCGTTTGCGAAAACAATAAATTTTCAGAGTCCACTTCAATCCGAAATCATCAACGAAATCGTTGTGTTGCTGATCGGGCTATGGCCTATGGTATTCCAGGCATCCAGGTTGATGGCAATGATGTAGAAGCGGTTGCCAATGTAACGGCTGAAGCGATTGAGAGAGCGCGTCGCGGAGAAGGTCCAACCTTAATCGAGGCGGATACCTATCGGTTGATGGGTCATTATCTTGGGGATAAAGTCGAATACCGCTCGGAAAGTGAGTATGAACACTGGAAAAACAGAGATCCTATTGAGCTGCTTGAACAAAGACTGCGAAAAGCTGGGTTAATTGATGATCCAAAGAAGCAGGCCATTTTGGAAGAAATTGAAAAGGAGATTAGGGAAAGTATTGATTTTGCTAGGAGGAGTCCAGAGCCCGATCAGGATGATGCATTCCTTCATGTCTATCAATAAGGAAAGGAGAATGAGGATGAGACAAATTACTTATCGTCAGGCGCTTTTTGAGGGTATGCGTGAAGAACTGCAGCGGGATCCGAAGGTATTTATTATGGGAGAAGACATTGAAGACCCTTTTGGAGGATCCTATAAAGTGACGAAAGGACTCTCCAGCGAATTTGGGAGAGAGCGTGTCCGTAATACACCCATCTCTGAATTAGCCATTGCCGGTGCAGCGGTTGGTGCTGCGATTACAGGTATGCGCCCGATTGCGGAAATTATGTATCTAGATTTTACAACATTAAGTATCGATCAGATTGTTAATCAAGCAGCTAAAATCCGTTATATGTCTGGTGGACAAATCGAAGTTCCCTTAGTCATTCGCACCCAGGAAGGGTCTGGCAATGCCTCTGCAGCACAGCATGGTCAATGCTTAGAAGCTTGGTATGCCCATGTTCCAGGTTTAAAGGTCGTTATGCCAGCTACACCTTTTGATGCGAAAGGCTTATTAAAATCATCTGTACGTGACAACAACCCGATCGTATTTATTGAAAATAAGATGCTTTACAACGTAAAAGGGGAGGTTCCGAATGAGGATTATACCGTTCCGATTGGAAAAGCAAGAGTGATCCAAGAAGGAATGGATGTAACTATTGTGAGTTATTCTCGCATGGTCCATGAAGCCCTACAAGCCGCTGCGAAATTAAAGGAAAAAGGAATCTCGGTGGAAGTTATTGATTTGCGTACCATTTCACCACTTGATATGGAAACAATCCTGGAATCTGTTGCGAAGACCCATCGATTGGTGATTGCCCACGAAGCGGTGGTTAACGGAGGAATCGGAGGGGAAATAGCTGCACGAGTCATCCAAGATGGGTTTGATGAATTGGATGCCCCTATTCAACGAGTAGGCGCAAGATCCGTTCCATTGCCTTTTTCTCCCCTTTTGGAAAAACAGGTGGTAGCAAATGCACAGGATATTATTATCGCTGTCGAATCTATCATACCTCAACGGATAGGGATGTGATATTTTGGCAACTCCTGTGATTATTCAAAAAATGGGACAACAAATGGAAAGCGGATCGATCATTCAATGGTTTGTTAAAGAAGGGGATTACGTCAAAGAAAACGAGCCGCTTTTTGAAATGGAAACTGATAAAGTAACCACGGAAGTGACAGCTCCCGTATCAGGGATCATTACTATCGTGAACGGAGAACTTGAGAGGGAAATAGCGGTGGGTGAAACTGTAGGTTATATTCTCACCACGGAGGGCCAAGCTGAACGGGTTCAACTAGAACAGGAACAAGGAAATAGGGATTTACCGGAAGGGAAGAGAATCATTGCATCTCCTTACGCTCGAAAGTTGGCTCGAGAGTACAAAATAGATTTATCGAAAATAAAGGATCGATTGCTAGAAAAGCGGATTATTGCACAGGATGTTTTGAATTTTATCAATCTATCAAATGGGGGAGACCTACAAACTTCTGAAGGGGTTCACGAAAACCCAACAGTTCAGGGAGCCAAAACTGCCAACTCCAAGGACATCACACTTACACCAATGAGAAAAGCTATCGTGGGTACCTTGCAAAGAAGTGCAGAGTCAATCATCCCGGTAACGATCACACGAACTGTTCAAGTAGACCAATTAGTTTCGCAAAGAGAGCAGTTAAAGCAAGAGGGAATCTCAGTCACTGTGAATGATTATATCATCTATGCTGTATCCAAAGCCTTGCAAAAACATAAACACTTTAATTCCTATTTTTCAGACAACAAAATTGTTCAATATCAGGATATCAATATCGGATTTGCTGTAGCTGTTGAGAATGGATTGATGGTTCCAGTGATTTCTCGAAGTAGTAAAAAGTCAATCGGAGAAATTTCCAAAGAGCGAAAGAGATTAGTGGAAGCTGTAAGGAATCAAAACCTATCCCTTGAAGACTGCCAAAATGGAACCTTTACAATAAGTAATCTTGGTGAGTATGAGGTAGATACCTTTTCACCAGTGATATACCCCACGCAGGCGGGAATTATAGGTATTGGTTCCATTCAAAAAAGACCTGTTGTGAAGGAGGACCGACTCGATATTGGATACCTCTTGCAGCTTTCCTTTGTATTTGATCATCGGGTGAGTGATGGAGCACCTGCCGCGGAGTTTTTGGGTGACATCTGTAAAGGCTTGGAAAATCCCCTCAAAATGCTAATCGAAATGTAGTCGAAATATGTGGTGAAATTTATTTAGAAAGAAGGTCAAAAGGGATGAGTTATTCCTCTGTAAGTAAAAAGATTAATTTACATGGACAAATCGCAATCATCACCGGCGGGGCTCGAGGTATCGGGGCGTGCATCGCCCGCACGCTGGCACGAGAGGGGGCCGATGTCGTGGTGTGTGATGTCCTTCCTAGCGAATCCATTGTCGCCGAAATTGAACGAATGGGAAGAAGGGCGATGGGAATTTGCTGTGATGTGACGAACCAGGAGCAGGTTATCGATTTAGTGCAAAAAACGCTGAACCACTTTGGAAAAATTGATATTTTGGTCGCGAACGCAGGAGTTGTGGATCGTACACCATTTTTGGAAATGTCATTGGAAGGCTGGAAGCGTGTGACTGAAATTAACTTAACAGGGGTTTTTCTTACGGTGCAATCCGTTTTCAGGCATATGAAAGAGAGACAGTCAGGAAAGATCGTCTGCATCGGATCCATTGCCGGAAAGGTGGGTGGTGTCATCTCGGCGCCCAATTATATCGCTTCCAAAGGGGGAGTTCATAGTTTTGTGAAGTCGGTTGCCAAGGAAGGGGGCCCCTTCGGAGTATATGTGAATGCCGTCGCTCCAGGACCTTGTGATACCGATATGAACGCTTCCGTTGATTTCCAGGCGGAAAAAAACTTTCCTTTACAAAGGATGGGGAGAGCGGAGGACATTGCCGAGGCTGCATTATTCCTTGTCTCACCGGCATCCAATTTTATCACTGGACAAACGCTCAATGTCTGCGGTGGAGTCTTTATGGAGTAGAAAAATCGATGGTAGAAGGTAGGGAAGAATGATGAGTGTAGATGTCAGTGGACCTATTAATTTACAGGGAAAAACAGCAATTGTCACGGGCGGAGCCAGGGGGATTGGAGCTAGTATTGCCCGCACACTGGCTAGAGAAGGGGCCAATGTGGTTGTTAGTGATATTCTGCCGCTCCAAAAAACCATTTCCGAGGTGGAAGAATACGGGGTAAAGGCACTTGGTGTGACATGTGATGTTTCCAAACCGGAACAAGTGAATCAATTAGTTAACGATGCAATTCGTGCCTTTCACCAGATTGACATCCTTGTGGCTGGTGCGGCGATCGTCAAACGTACGCCATTTCTGGAATTATCTCTTGAAGAGTGGAATCGCTCATTAGAAGTCAATACAACCGGGATGTTTCTAACAGTGCAAGCTGTCTATCGGCATATGGCGGCGAGGAAAAGCGGGAAGATCGTCTGCATTGGTTCCATTTCAGGAATGATCGGAGGGATTATTGCGGGAGCGGATTATGTGACATCTAAGGGTGGTGTACATAGTTTAATCAAAGCTGTCGCCAAAGAGGCAGCACCGAAGGGGATTTATGTGAATGCGATTGCCCCTGGACCTGTTAAAAGTGCGATGACAGAGGGGATTCCATATGATCCTGAAATGATTCCTTTGAGAAGAATTGGTGAGCCCGAAGACATTGCTGAAGCCGCCTTATTCTTGGCCTCTCAAGCCTCGAATTATATTACAGGGACTGTATTACATGTCAACGGTGGTGTCTATTTGGGCTAGAAAGAAAAGCTCAATCCAAGTGACTAATTGTAATATCAAAAAGGGAGTGTTCAATTTGAAAAGTAAATGGTTTGCCTTTGTCATCCTGCTTATGTCCGTTGTGATTGCTGTTGGATGTATGAAACAGCAGAGTACGACTGCTCCGACAGGAGAAAGTCCGTCAAGTAACCAGCAGCAAGTATTTCAATGGAAGATGATTAGTGTCTGGGGAAAAGGATCGGCTTTGTTTGAAAATGACCAGTATTTTGTGGATTTGCTAAGAAAATTAAGTAATGGACGTTTGGATATTAAACTGCATGGTGTAGGTGAGCTTGCGCCGGCTAATCAAGTTTTGGACATGGTGAGTAAGGGGACTGTCCAGCTTGGTTCCGAATGGGCGGGTTATTGGACGGGGCTGAATACAGCTTTTGATCCATTAGGTACCCAGCCAATAGGGTTTAGCAACTGGGATTATCTCCTTTGGCTTGAAGAAGCTGGCGGACGTGAATTGTTTAATGAAATGTATGGCAGATATAATGGGGTCTATTTCCCATTTGCAATCTCGGGGATGGAATCTGGCATTCGCTCTAATGTCCCGATTAAAAGCTTAGAGGATGTTAAAGGAAAAAAAATCAGGATGGCGGGGTTAGTGCCTAGTCAATTGGTCCAGGAATTGGGAGCTACACCAGTAACCCTTGCAGCGACGGAATTATATGAATCCTTGCAAAGAGGTGTGGTCGATGCAGTAGAATTCAGTTCACCTGCCGTTGATGAAGATGGGAAGATTCATGAAGTTGCGAAGTATTGGCTGACTCCAGGTTTTCATCAAACGAGTTCGATCTATGGTGTGATGATTAATAAAGATGCATGGGCCTCTTTACCTGACGACCTAAAAGCAGTTTTTGAAGAAGCAAGCAGATCCGCCTTATTAAGTTTAACTGCGCAATTTACTTACCAGGACGCACTTGCCGCCGATCGACTCGTTAAGAATGGGGTAGAAGTGACGACACTATCTGACAGTGATATGCAAAAATTGTATGATTTGAAGGAGAAAATTGTAAATAAACTAGCTGAGGAAAATCCCGATTTTGCAAAAGTATTAAAGAGCCAACAAGACTATTTGAAGAGCTATGCAAAGTATCGCGAGATGCAAGGTGAATGGAGCTTTGGCAACAACAAAATCATCATTGATTAACACGACTTAGTACTTGATTCTAAAATATCAAACTACGAATATAGTAAAAACAAGGAGGCAGATGATGAAATCCTTACAGATGTTTATTAATGGGGAATGGGTTGATAGTGTTACAAAGGAAACGTTCGCCACCATCAATCCAGGTACAAAAGAAGAAATTGCCTATGTTCCAAGAGGGGGGAAAGTAGATATTGATCGGGCCGTGCTAGCGGCTAGGGTTGCATTTGAATCGGAGGAGTGGCAAGAAACTCTTCCATCTGAAAGGGGGCGCTTGCTGCACAGAATTTCTAAGCTAATCCTTGAGGAAAAGGGTGAATTGGCGTTTTTGGAAACGAGTGATACGGGTAAGCCTCTTGCTCAAGCGATGGCAGACGTGGAAGTAGCGGCGAGGTATTTTGAATATTATTCAGGGGTAGCAGATAAAATTCTGGGTGAAACAATCCCTATTCGCCCGGATCTGCTGGATTTTACCGTTCGTGAACCGCTTGGTGTTACTGCTCACATTGTGCCATGGAACTATCCGATTCAAATTGCCTCGCGCAGCCTTTCAGCCGCACTCGCTGCTGGAAATACCGCCGTGATTAAGCCTGCTGAGGATACGCCGCTTACAGCTTTACGTCTGGCAGAAATCTGTGATAAGGCAGGTGTGCCTAAAGGGGTTGTCAATGTAGTCACAGGCTATGGTTCAGAAGCAGGAGCAGCCTTGGCTAATCATGCGGACATTAATCATATTACCTTTACTGGATCTGTTGCAACCGGAACCGAAGTCATGAAGGCAGCAGCATTACATATTAAGCCAGTTACCCTCGAGTTGGGAGGTAAATCGCCAAATATTGTATTTGCTGATGCCAATCTGGAAGAAGCGGCACTATGGGTGGTCAAATCGATTACGCAAAATGCCGGACAGACTTGTTCCGCAGGTGCAAGATTACTTGTCGAACGCTCTATCCATTCTTCTTTTGTTTCGATGGTAAAAGAGAAAATGGCAGGACTGCGGATTGGACTTGGCATTGATCATGCGGATATTGGCCCGATTATATCGGAAAAACAGTTGCAACGAATTGAATCCTATATGGAAGTGGCCAAGCAGGAAGGCGCCATGATTTTATTAGGCGGGAAGCGGTATACGAAGGCGGGCAACGGAATCTTCTTTGAGCCTACGATTATTGATCTTGTGGATAAAGACAGTCGTCTTGCCAAAGAGGAAATCTTTGGCCCTGTCTTAGTCGTCCTTCCCTTCGACTCTCCAAAAGAAGCTGTAGCCCTAGCAAACAGTACAGAATATGGTCTTGTCACAGGTATTTGGACCTCTGATATTCATAAAGCGCATTGGTTGGCAGCAAGAGTTCGCTCTGGTCAAGTCTTTGTAAACAATTATGGTGCTGGGGGCGGAGTAGAGATGACCTTTGGGGGCTATAGAAAAAGCGGATTTGGTCGTGAAAAAGGGTTGGAAGCACTGAAATACTATACACAAGTGAAGAATATTGCCGTGAAATTTACCATTTAATTGCAACTATGGGGGAGCACAAAGCTAGTAGTGAAAGAACCGAAAAAATAAAGGAGTGACAAGTATGATAATGAAAAGGCTTTCTATTATCATCATGATTCTGCTAATTGCTGCTACGGCCACCGGTTGTATGAAATCTCAAGAAACGACAGCTCCCCCTACAAACAATCCTGATTCGGCTCCTGCAAAAACCTTTGATTGGAAAATGATTTCCACATGGGGCGAGGGATCCTTGCAATATGAAAATGACAAATATTTTGTGGATCTAGTAAAGAAGTTAAGTAATAATCGCATAAACATCAAACTTCATGCGTCTGGGGAGTTGGCCCCAGCAAATCAGGTGTTAGATATGGTCAGTAAGGGGACGGTTCAAATGGGATCCGATTGGCCGAACTACTGGTCGGGGATGAATACTGCCTTTGATCTGTTAGGTTCGCAGGCAATTGGGATGACCAATTGGGATTATCTCTTATGGATTGAACAAGGCGGAGGGCGTGATTTGTACAACGAAATTTACGGAAAATTCAATACATTATACTTCCCTACCTCAATATCGGGGATGGAGTCCGGGATTCGTTCAAATAAACAGATTAATAGTCTGGATGATTTGAAGGGAATGAAAATTAGGATGGCCGGCTTGATCCAAGCCCAATTGGCACAGGCCGTAGGAGCTACTCCCGTTACCCTTGCTACCACCGAAATCTATGAAGCCTTACAAAGAGGGGTTGTCGACGGAGCCGAATATAGTTCCCCGGCTGCGGATGAAATGCTAAAAATTCACGAGGTAACCAAATACTGGTTAACCCCTGGTTGGCATCAATCCAGCTCTGTCTATGGCGTAGCGATTAATCAAGATGCATGGAACTCCTTGCCGGATGATCTCAAAGTAATCGTCGAGGAAGCAAGTAAGGCCGCTGTGTTGAGCAGATCAGCGTTCTATGCTTACGGAGATGCTCTTGCTGCAAAGCGCATACTTGAAAGCGGTGTTCAAACCACCCAGCTGCCAGATAGTGACATGCAAAAGTTAAGAGAAATCAGAGCAGAAATTATGAGCAAACTGGCAGGGGAAAATCCTGATTTTGCGAAGGTGTTGAAGAGTCAGCAAGATTATTTGAATAACTATGCTAATTACCGAGAGATGCAGGGTGATTGGAGTTTTGGAACCAATTCCATTATTCCTGAGTAGGATTTGAATACTGGTAGGGCCCGAAAGGGCCCTTTTCCTTAAACGAATGGCGCGTTGGATTTACTTATGCCTATCGATTGAAAATCATCAGTTTAAAGGAGGAATTCCCATTGCTAGAAATCACCAATCTATCAAAACAAAGAAGGGAACACTTGTTAGATCTACTTTATCAAATGGAGTTGATTCGTACGTTTGAAGAAAAAGTGGAGAAGTTGTTCCAACAAGGGAAAATCCATGGAACGATGCATTTATGTATTGGACAGGAAGCGACGGCCGTTGGTGCCTGTGCGGTGTTGGATAAGCAGGATAAAATCGTGAGCACCCACCGTGGACATGGTCATGCTATTGCCAAAGGAATGGAAATTAACCGAATGATGGCTGAACTATTAGGACGTGCAACCGGTTATTGCAAAGGGAAGGGCGGATCGATGCACATCGCAGATTTGGATATCGGAAATCTTGGTGCGAACGGAATCGTTGGAGCTGGACTTCCTATTGCCACAGGGGCTGCACTTGCTTCTAAGATGAAAAAACTGGGTTATGTTGTCCTTTGCTTTTTTGGTGATGGGGCCACAAATGAGGGGGCATTCCATGAGGCTTTGAATCTAGCATCAATCTGGAAGCTTCCCGTCGTCTTTCTTTGCGAGAATAATCAGTATGCCATGTCGGGCTCGGTGAAGGAAATGTTTAATATTGAACACATCGCAGAGCGGGCCACCGCTTATGGCATTCCTGGAATTGTGATAGATGGGAATAATCTCTTTGAAATTATGGAAACGGTGGAAGAAGCGGTGGAGCGGGCACGCAACGGGGAGGGTCCGACACTGCTTGAAGCCAAAACCTATCGCTGGAGAGGACATTCTCGAAGTGATGCGAGAAAATACAGAACACGTGATGAAGAAGAGTACTGGCGAACACATAAAGATCCTATTGCAATATACCGCAACCAATTGATGAAAGAAGGGATTCTTACTGAAGAAGGCTATAAAGCTATTCAAGTACGGGTCCAAAACGAAATTGAGGATGCGGTTGGATATGCTGAAAACAGTCCTTTGCCATCACTGGATACACTTGAAGATGATGTTTACGCCTAAATTGAAAATGGAGGAGCTGTGGAAATGAGAACCCTCTCTTATATGGAAGCTGTTCGGGAAGCGATGTGTCAAGAGATGAGAAAGAATGAAGATGTGTTCATCATGGGGGAAGATATCGGAATCTATGGTGGACCGTTTGGTTTGACCAACGGCATGATTGAGGAATTCGGGCCGGATCGCGTTCGCAATACCCCGATTTCGGAAGCGGCGATTAGTGGATGTGCTGTGGGTGCCGCTGTGATGGGTATGAGGCCCATTGTGGATCTGCAGTTTTCTGATTTTATTACAATTGCGATCGATAATGTCGCTAATCAAGCAGCCAAGCTGCGGTATATGTTCGGTGGGAAAGGAAAGGTTCCTATGGTGCTTCGAACCCCAGGTGGTTCTGGTGCAGGGTTTGCAGCCCAACACTCACAAAGCCTTGAAGCATGGACAGCACATATTCCCGGATTGAAAGTCGTCCAGCCTTCTACACCCTATGATGCAAAAGGATTGATGAAGGCTGCGTTAGATGATGACAATCCAGTTCTCTTCTATGAGCATAAGCTTCTTTATAGTATGAAAGGCGAGGTTCCAGAAGAGTTATATTCTATCCCTTTAGGAAAGGCGGATATTAAGAAGGAAGGAACAGATGTGACCATTGTTGCCACATCGCTAATGGTTCATCGCTCCCTTGAAGCAGCCCGACAGCTTGAATTGGAAGGAATCAGTGTGGAAGTGATCGATCCACGCACTCTAGTACCACTTGACGAAGATACGATTATTCAATCGGTCAAGAAGACGGGACGGGTGGTTGTCGTATATGAAGCTGTAAAACGAGGCGGATATGGGGCGGAAATTGCGAGTATGATTGCCGAAAGTGAGGCTTTTGATTATTTGGATGCACCGATCGTGCGCCTGGGTGGAGCCGCAGTACCGATGCCGTCTAGTCCAATATTGGAAAAGAAGGCGGTGCCACAGGTCGAGGATATTATTCGGGGAGTTAAATCCACATTAGTTGACTAAAAAAGGGGGGAGATGATGTGGCTGAAAAAGTAGTCATGCCCAAAATGGGGGCAACGATGGAAAGCGGCACAATCTTACGGTGGTTTAAGGAAGAAGGAGATCAGGTTGTGGCAGGGGAACCGCTGTTAGAGATTTTGACGGATAAGATCAGTATGGAACTGGAGGCAGAAACTAGCGGGATCTTGTTAAAAGTGTACAGTGGACCGGACGAAGTGGTACCGGTTCATCAGGTGATTGCTTACATCGGAGAAGAAGGGGAAAACATCCCTGATTCCCCAGGATCACCAACGATGAAATCTTTGGATAGCATTCCCTCCCAACAGGAAGAGGGAGAGCAAGATTTAAGATTAAATTTAAAAGATCAAGGTTCTATACCGAACAAGCTGAGAAGAACCCCCGCGGCTAGAAAACTGGCGCAAGCGAAAGGAATCGATCTTTATCTTGTAAAAGGATCAGGAGCAAATGGGCGCATTCACCGCAAAGATGTGGAAGCCTATATCCAAGCACAGCAACAAGTCCAGGTTAAAGCAACGCCGCTGGCACGAAAAATAGCCGAAGAACAGCAAATCGATCTGACTGTAGTCCAAGGAACGGGTACGAATGGAAAGATTGTTCGCCAAGATGTATGGAAAGAGCGACAGGAGATCCAGGAACTTCCCGCTCATGACCAAATCCCTTCGGCGAAAAAGAGAATGAAAGTGGAAGGGATCCGCAAAGTGATCGGACAGCGGATGCTCCAAAGTACGACAACGATTCCTCACGTGACGATCGTAACGGAAGTAGACATGACAAGGTGCAAAGAATTGAGAAATGAGCTGCTTGCGATGATCGAAAAGCAAACAGGCTGTCGATTGTCGTATACTGAGATTTTCGTCAAGTTCGTTGCTTCAGCCCTTCGACGCCATCCGAAGCTCAACGCAACGCTCAAGGATGATTATGTCGTTTTCAATCCAGAGGTAAATATTGGACTCGCTGTATCGATTGATGAAGGCTTACTCGTACCCGTGATTAAAAACGCGGATCAAAAAGGGCTTCAGGCTTTGGTAGAAGAGTGCAAAGGGTTGCGATCACTTGCGCTTGAAAGCAGATTAAAGCCTGATCAATTGACAGGCGGTACTTTTACGATCAGCAATTTAGGCATGTACGCCATCGACGCCTTTACACCAATCATTAATCCTCCTGAGTCAGCCATCCTTGGAGTCGGGCGGATCGGGGAAAAACTGGTAGGTATATCAGGCCAAATTGAACTTCGTCCAATGGTGACGCTCAGCCTTTCTTTTGATCATCGCATCATTGACGGGGCACCCGCTGCAGCTTTTTTAACAGATTTAAAAGAACTTCTGGAGAATCCTTATCAAATCATGGCCTAGGTAGGAAAGGTGTGATAGGTCATCCTTAATTATATGGAAATTTTAGTTTGAAAAGTTAGAAAAGGGGAAACTTTGAGGGAGGCAGGTAGTGTATGAAGGCACTTGTGAAAGTAAAACCGGGACCAGGGCACTTGGAATGGATGGATGTCCCTGAACCTGAATGTCCAGAAGACTCCATTAAGATAGAAGTCAAATATGCCGGGATTTGTGGAACCGATCTCCATATCGCCCATGATACTTTTATCAACAGCCCTCCTGTCATTCTAGGGCATGAGTTTTCCGGTGTAGTAACCGAAGTTGGCAGCAAGATCACAAAGGTGAAGCCTGGCGATCGTGTCGTTGTCTTGCCTTCCAATGCTGGTACTTGTCGTACCTGTGAATATTGCAAATTAGGATTTTATTGGTTCTGTTCAGAGCGAAAAGGAATGGGCATTGGAATGGATGGTTGCTTTACGAGATACGCCGTCGTTTTGGAGGATATGGTTTATAAAATCCCAGATCATGTTTCTTTCGAGGAAGCCGCTCTTGCTGAGCCCTTGTCTGTTCTCGTACAGGCCATTGAAGAGTTAACCCCGATCGGTGTTGGAGATACCGTTCTCGTTTCCGGACCTGGGCCGATAGGATTAATCGCAACCCTATTACTAAAGTCAAAAGGTTGCAAAGTAATTGTGGCCGGAACCAGTTCAGATGCGTTCAGACTTGAGCTTGCCGAAAAGATCGGAGCAGATCGAACTATCGATGCTCTGACACAGGATTTGGAGCAACTTGTTAGGTTGGAAACGTCCGGTCGGGGCGTCGATGTCGCTATTGAATGTGCAGGAGCACCTGCCTCTGTTGTTTCTTGTCTAAAGGCCTTAAGAAGGATGGGGAAATACGTCCAAGTCGGAATTATCGGGAAAGAAGTAACGCTCGAGTTTGACACCATTTTATTTAAAGGACTTCAAGTCTACGGATCTGGTGGACATTCCTTAAGTACCTGGGAAAAAACAATGAAGATCATTGAACAAAGGCAAGTGGATTTGAATTCATTGATCACACACCGAATTCCTCTAAGCCAATGGAAAGAAGGCTTTGAGATCTGCGAGGAAAAACAAGGCGGGAAAGTGATTCTATTTTACGATGCACAGTAGGTCATAGTAATGAACGGAGGAGGGGACCTATGGAATTTCTGAAAAAAGTGACCAATACTATCGATCGACTATCTACCTGGGTGGGAAAGATTGGTGCATGGTCAGTGCTTGTCATTATGGCTCTTGTTGTTTTTGAGGTTGTTAGCCGAAGGGTTTTTAATGCGCCCACAATTTGGACATTCGAAACAATTACAATGGTTTACGGATTCCATTTTATGATGGTGGCTGCTTATGGGTTGCTGCATAAAGCGATGGTATCCATTGATTCTTTCTATGAAAAGTTTACTCTCCGTAAACGGGCGATCCTGGATATTGTTTCCTATCTGGTCTTGTACTTTCCCTTTGTGATCGGGATCTTTATTGTGAGTATTGATTTTACCAGCAGATCTTGGGCAATGAAGGAAACATCGCAGTCGTTATTCGCCGCACCCGTTTACTTATATAAAACGTTGATTCCTGTTGTATTTGGGCTCTTAATCCTGCAAGGGATTTCAGAAGTACTCAAGCAGGTGATCATTCTAAAATCAGCAAAAGAAGAAACTCCTCCATTAAATCAAAATTTGCAAAACTCTAGTAGCGCCAATGAAGAGGGTTTCTTGAATAAGGGGGGAACGGCATGATTGTTCAAAATCTATTTCTAGGCACAATGTTTGTAGGTTTAGTTGTTGCCCTCTTTACCGGACATCCGATGGCTTTCGCCATGGGTGGACTTGCCGTTGTTCTCACCTTTATCGGATGGGGACCTGAATCCCTGGCGGTTTTTGCCAATACGGTTTATACCACGATGAATAACTATACCTTAATCGCGATTCCCTTATTTGTTCTCATGGGTAACTTTCTGTCTTATTCGGGGATTGCCGAAGGGTTATTTGAATCCCTTCGTTATAGTTTAGGGCGAGTAAGAGGCGGTCTTGCAGTCGCAGTGGTTATCGTATCCACGGTTTTTGCTGCAACAACCGGTGTTGTAGGCGCTTCTGTGGTAACCATTGGACTGCTGGCCATTCCCGTGTTATTAAGGAACGGCTATGATCAAGCTTTAACAACGGGTGTCGTTGCGGCTGGGGGAACATTGGGGATTCTCATTCCGCCAAGTATTATGTTAGTCGTCATGGCCTCCTATGCACAAGAGTCCGTTGGGGATTTATTTAAAACGGCGTTCGTACCCGGACTCATGCTATCCTTCTTTTATTGTATCTATGTTCTTTGGATCTGCTGGAGAAAACCCCATTATGGCCCAGCAATTAGTAAAGAGGAATTAAGTCAAGTCACAACTAGAGAAATCATCAAAAACTTTATCATCAGTGCAGTCCCCATGACGCTTTTAATTATTGCTGTTTTGGTTACCATCTATACTGGTGTAGCTACTCCAACAGAAGCATCAGGGGTAGGGGCGTTCGTGGCTTTATTGCTCACCTTCTTTTACCGAAAGTTTAGTATGAAAATGCTGAAAGAATCTATCTACGATACAGCTAAAACCACCACCATGGTATTGTTTATTATCATCGGTGCAGATGCTTTCACGTCAATGTTTCTTGGCTTGGATGGGGACGAAACGGTCCACGGTATTATCGAAGCCCTTGGGCTAAGTGGTGGCTCCATCTTTTTTGCGATGATGGTGATTACTTATCTACTCGGGATCTTCATGGAATGGCCAGGAATTGTTTCCATTATTTTTCCTATCTTCTTACCGTTATTACAGAAATATGACTATAACATGGTCTGGGTTATCACTTGTATGGCTGTAGCACTGCAAACGTCTTTCCTGACACCGCCAGTTGGTGGAAGCTTGTTCTATATCAAGGGAATTGTGCCCAAGGAAGTGAAAATGTCGACGATTTACCGCGGGGTAAACCCTTTTGTGTTCATCATGCTTATTGTTCTCGCTTTACTAATGATGTTCCCTGAATTGATCTTGTGGCTCGTGGATTAAAAAGGAGGCATACTAAATTGAACTTCAAAGCGGACAAATTTCACCTCAAGCCGATTGCTGATAGACATCATTGGCTGACTAACGGAACCTCTTTAAACGAAGAAGACATGATAATCTACCAAAACTTTGGTTCTTTAGGGGAAGCGTTAGCCGATCGGATGATCGAAAATGTGATCGGGATCATGGAAATTCCACTAGGGCTCGCTCATCACTTTGTGGTCAATGGGAGAGAAGTCATAGTTCCTATGGCTACAGAGGAGTCCTCGGTCGTTGCCGCTGCCAGTCATGGGGCAAAGTTAGCTCGTTCTTCAGGCGGATTTTATGCAACAACAACCGAGCCGCTAATGTTCTCGCAAATTCAACTGTTAGATTGTCACGATCCTTTTGCAGTCAAGATGCGAATAATTGAAAATAAAGAGGAGATTCTTCGGTTGGCACGCGAACAAGATCCGTTGCTCCATCAACTTGGTGGTGGGCCCCGAGACCTGGAAGTTCGTGTACTAGACAATGATCCGCTTCCTATGGTTATCGTACATCTAGTAGTAAATGTACTGGATGCGATGGGAGCCAATACGGCCAATACGATGGCAGAACGGATTGCTCCCCTTTTAGAAAAATTTAGTGGAGGAAGAGCACACCTTCGAATTATCTCTAATCTTGCGGATAAGCGGTTAGGTAGAGCTCGTTGTACAGTAAAAAAGGAAGATTTGGGTGGGGAAGAGGTTGTAGATCGAATTATCGCTGCCTCACGCTTTGCAGCGGTCGATCCTTACCGTGCAGCTACACATAATAAGGGAATCATGAATGGGATCAGTGCAGTTGTTCTGGCAACAGGGAACGATACGCGTGCAGTGGAGGCTGGGGCCCATGCATATGCAGCAAAGTCCGGTCGCTATACCAGCCTGTCAGTTTGGGAGAAAAACGTGCAAGGAGATTTAGTAGGTTCTTTAGAAATGCCCCTTGCCGTCGGCATTATTGGCGGAGCAACAGCAATCCATCCCAAGGTTAAAAGAAATTTAAAGATCATGGGAATCGATTCAGCTAAAAAATTATCAGAAGTGATCGTTTCCGTGGGTTTAGCACAAAATTTCTCTGCCATAAGAGCTTTGGCAACCGAGGGGATCCAAAAAGGACATATGAAGCTTCATGCAAAAAACATTGCAATGATGGCAGGGGCGGTAGGGGAAGAGATTGATCGAATTGCACAACAGTTAATTAAGGAAGGTCAAATTCGTATGGACAGGGCCAAGGAGCTCTTGGAAAAATAACAAGTTACAAAAGGCTGAGGAGAGTCTGGTGGGTGCCATTCTCTCTTCTCTTTAATTAAATAACAAAATATTTTTATCCTTACAAATATTTTTGTTATAATCTAATTACAATAATAGTAGGGATAATATGCACAAAATTTAGGGTGACATAGGAGTGGTGCTACTTTTTAGAAAGGGGGTAATCATGTGGAGCAGATTGATCTGGCTCATTTTTTAATGCGGAGTATGAAAAAAACGCCCGATAAAGTTTTTCTGCAGTTTGAGGAGCAGAAAATTACTTATGAAGAACTTTTCCGTCGAGTGGCGAAAGCAGCTGCAGGTCTGCAAGAATTAGGGATTCGCAAAGATGACAAGGTTTGTGTCATGTTGAGTAACTCACCAGAATATCTTGATGTTTGGTTTGGATTATCTTTTTTGGGAGCTATTCTCGTTCCTCTCAATATTCATTTAAAAGGGGAAGGACTCCAATATATCCTATCTCATTCGGATTGCAAAATGATCATTGTAGAGCAGGAGTTTATTTCACAAATTCTTCCTTGTCTCTCGATGATTCAAAAAGATATTAATCTGATTGTTCAGGGGCAACTTGAACGTGTAATCACCAGGGAAGATGGTTCAGAGATCCCCATCCACAACCTAGAAAAAATATTGAAATACAATCACCTTCAGAATCCAAACCCGATGATTTCTCCCTTTTCTTTAAATAGTATTCTTTATACTTCTGGTACAACGGGTGTGCCAAAAGGAGTCATGTTAAGTCATGCTGCTTATATCCATGCAGCGAAAGCCTTTGCGGATCATATGATTGGTGCACGTTCGGAAGATATTCTTTACACATCGTTACCTTTGTTTCATATCAATGCCCAGGCTCCTACCACCTTAGGTGGGATCCATGTCAATGCTACGATTGCCCTAAGTAAAAAGTTTAGTGCTTCTCGTTTTTGGGATGAAATTCGCTTCCATGGAGCAACTGTCTTTAATTCCTTGGGCTCGATGATTCCCATTCTTTGTAAACAGCCAGAACGTGAGGATGATCGAGGGAATCCGGCGAGAATAACTGCTTGTGCAGCAACGCCTAAGGAGTTCTGGAAGCGTTTTGAAGATCGGTTCGGTGTCAAAATTGTAGAAGGATATGGGTTGACAGAAACTGCAGGTTTTTGTGTATCCAATCCATTGGATGCCAATCGCCCACCTTCCATTGGCAAGCCATTCTCTTATGTTGAGTCCAAAGTTGTAGATGAAAATGGAAATCGACAACAAGCCGGAGAGATGGGAGAGATTTGGCTACGATCCCTAAAGGATCATGCCTTTATGGAAGGCTATTACAAAATGCCAAATGAAACGGGATCGGCAATGAGGGGCGGCTGGTTCCGTACGGGTGATCGAGGATATGAAGATGAAGATGGATATTTGTATTTTAGTGATCGTTTAAAACAGAGCATACGGCGCCGTGGTGAAAATATTTCATCGTGGGAGATTGAGAAAGCTGTCAATAATCATCCGAAAGTCCTTGAATCAGCGGCTGTTGGGATCCCTTCAGAAGTCGGTGAAGAAGATGTCAAAATATATATAGTCCTTCGGACTGGGGAATCCATGTCATATGAGGAGATTATAGAATGGTGCGAAGAACGTTTGGCTTATTTTATGATTCCACGTTATGTGCAGTTTATTGATTCCTTTCCCAAAACGGCAACCGAGCGAATTCAAAAATTTAAATTAAGAGAAGAAGGGATTGGATCTGCCTGGGATCGTGAGAGAGCTGGATATAAGATGAAAAGAGAGGGGTAAAAAGTAATTGGGCGGGCCCTAATAGTTAACTGAAAGTCGTGATAAGAGGAATACTGCGTCATGAAGGAGGTAAGGGTGTGTTCCAAAAGATCTTAATAGCAAACCGTGGGGAAATCGCCGCTCGGATCATTCGTACATGTCGATCAATGGGAATTAAAACTGTAGCGGTTTACTCGGAGGCAGATATGGAAGCGCCGCACGTAAAGATGGCGGATGAAGCCTACCTTCTAGGTGGGCCACGCGTAGCGGAGAGCTATTTAAATATGGAAAAGATTATCGAGATCGCAAAATCATCAGGTGTCGGAGCGATCCACCCCGGATATGGACTCCTATCGGAAAATGCAGTATTTGCAGAGAAATGTATCGAGTCCGGGATTGTCTTCGTTGGACCATCCCCCAATGTTATTGCAAGAATGGGAAGTAAGATCGAAGCACGGCGCGTCATGGAGGGAGCGGGTGTTCCTGTAGTCCCTGGACTTTTCCACCCCCTTTTAGATGTGGAAGAAGCTGTACAATCAGCCCGTGCCATCGGGTATCCAGTCATGCTTAAAGCCTCTGCGGGCGGTGGAGGAATTGGGATGCAGATTGTTCATAGTGAAAACGAAATTCGTAAAGCTTTCGCGGGCAACCAAAAACGGGCAAATGATTTTTTTGGTGATGGAGCAATGTATCTTGAGAAATTCGTTGCGAATCCAAGGCATATTGAAATACAGATCCTTGCTGATAACCAGGGCAACACGGTTTATTTGGGTGAGCGAGAATGTTCGATTCAGCGCCGGCATCAAAAGGTTTTAGAAGAGGCCCCGTCGATGTTTTTGGATCCCCTGACACGCCAAAAAATGGGGGAAACCGCTGTGAGGGCAGCCCAAACGATTGGGTATAGCAATGCGGGGACTGTAGAGTTTTTGGTTGATGAAAACAAGCAATTCTATTTTTTAGAGATGAATACCCGAATACAGGTTGAACATCCGGTTACGGAAGAAATCACAGGAATAGATTTGATCGAATGGCAGCTTCGGATCGCCTCAGATGAATCGTTACCATTTTGTCAAGAGGATATAAAGCTCGAGGGTCACGCGATAGAAGTAAGAATCTATGCCGAAGATCCGAAAACCTTTTTTCCATCTCCAGGAAAAATTACGAAATGGGTAACTCCCCAAGGATCGGGAATCCGGAACGAAGTGGCCGTATCTGAACAATCGGTGGTAACGCCTTTCTACGACCCGATGATCGCGAAGCTAGTAGTCAAAGGGAATAATCGCGCCGAAGCGATCGAACGGTTGAAGCAGGCCTTGCAAGATTATCAGGTGGAGGGGATTAAGACTAATATCCCGATGCTGCTAGCGGTCGCGAAAAGTGAGGCCTTCCGCGCGGGAGATACAACAACGGATTTTGTAGCGAGATATTTGCAAGAAGCACCGAGAAAAGGACGCAAGTAGCCTATTCTATAGCTGGTTTAGAAAAAGGAGGGGAAATCATGGGTCATATCGTAGCTAATATGGCTGGAAACGTTTGGAAGATTCTTGTTAAGCCGGGGGACCAAGTTGAAGAGGAGCAGGATGTAGTGATATTGGAGTCGATGAAGATGGAAATCCCGATCGCCGCGGAGTTTGCTGGTCGCGTCAAGGAAATCAAGACGAATGAAGGGGACTTCGTTAATGAAGGAGATGTCCTTATCATTTTGGAATAACCCTAAACTGACCTTTCAAGACAAGGAGATAGAATTTATAGCTAACCTATAAAACCCGGAGGAGTATGGAATGAGCGATAAATTCAAAACATTAGAGTCAACGCTTCAGGATCGAGTAAATCAGATAAAGCAAGGTGGACCGAAGAAATATCATGAAAGCAATGCAGAGAAAAACAAATTATTTGTCCGTGACCGTTTAAAGCACTTGTTTGATCCTGGATTTGAACTGGAAGATGCTTTGTTCGCCAATTGCTTAGATGGAGGTCTTCCTGCCGATGGTGTCGTAACAGCCATCGGTAGGATCAATGGGCAAACCGTTTGTGTCATGGCCAATGACTCCACGGTGAAGGCGGGTTCTTGGGGTTCCCGAACGGTCGAGAAGATTCTGCGGATTCAGGAAACCGCTGAAAAAATGAGAGTTCCTCTGATCTATTTAGTAGATTCAGCGGGTGCCCGTATCACCGACCAGATTGAAATGTTTCCCGGCAGACGCGGAGCAGGGCGGATCTTTTACAACCAGGTAAGAATGTCTGGGAAAATCCCGCAGATTTGTCTTTTATTTGGCCCATCAGCGGCGGGTGGTGCCTACATTCCAGCCTTTTGTGACATTGTAATTATGGTTGACGGAAATGCCTCTATGTATCTTGGATCTCCGCGGATGGCAGAGATGGTCATTGGCGAGAAAGTGACGCTGGAAGAAATGGGTGGGGCAAGAATGCATTGCTCTATATCTGGTTGTGGGGATGTTCTGGTCAAGAGTGAGGAAGAAGCGA
>Ga0180216_1000400_pt1 | contig 47325 bp, 37 predicted proteins | sample eDN3rd37CBELigMG_FD_128879 | JGI IMG/M metagenome (GOLD analysis project Ga0180216, IMG submission 128879) | Enriched Miracle-Growth compost microbial communities from Emeryville, California, USA - eDNA 3rd pass 37_C BE-Lig MG (version 2)... ...
ACCGTGCCCGCCTTCGTCGCCTTCCAGCCCCAGATCGCCTACGAGTCGGCGATGCTCAACAACGACATCCTGGCGATCATGTTCACCAGCGCCGTGATCTGGATGCTGGCGGTGGGACTGAAGCAACGCTTCCCGATCTGGAACGTGCTGCTGATCGGACTCTTCTTCGGCCTCGCCATGCTCTCCAAGAGCACCGCGGTAACAACTGGAGTCCTGATCGCGTTCGCGATGATATTGGGTCTTGGGGTGCGAAATATCCGCGAGTGGGTGGCGAAGGGAGCGCTGTCGGCACTTATTGCCGGCCTGCTGGTCTGGCCGTGGCTACTCTACATGTGGTCGACCTACGGCGATCTGACTGCGCTGAACCGGATCAGCTTCCTCCAGAAATGGTGGAACGAGCAGGGGGGACAACATCGCACGATCTGGTCAATGCTTTCCAATCGGTGGTTCTTCTGGGCGCGATGGGAGGAGACCTGGGGAGCGTTTGGTTGGCGGCTGATCCAGCTCGATACCAACAACGCGACGCTGCTGCGGGTCTTGCTCTGGCTCACCCTGTTCGCCACCGTCGGGCTGGCCATCTACGCCCTGCGCTTCCTGCGCGAACACCGGCGGGGGACGGACAGCCCGAGTGACCGACCGGTGGACGCGACCCTGGCGTTGGCCCCGTGGCAGGTGACGGCCCTGCTGACGATGGGGCTGACCTGTGTGGTGGCCTACTATGCGATCCTGCAGTTCGGCACCACCTTCTCCCTGACCCAGGCGCGGTACTACTTCCCGGCGATCATCCCGGCGGCGCTGCTGTTCATGCTGGGGGTCCGGTCCTGGGTGCCCCGGCGGTGGTTGCCCGCTGCCGGGGCGGCGACCTTCCTCGGGCTGGTGCTGCTCAACCTGCTGATCTTCACCGCCTACGTCATCCCCTACTGGAACCCGACGGTCTAGCAAGGCGGGGAGGATCGAGAACAAACATCGCCCCTCAATTCACGAGCAGTCGGAGCACATTGCAGGAAGGTTGATACGTAGGGGTGGACTCTTATGTCCGCCCGGTGTTACATCCAAAGGGCGGACATAAGAGTCCACCCCTACATCGGATGTCGACCGCGTCGACCGCAATGTCCCCGCCAATTCGCTCGAATCCGGAGACACAGGGAGGCCGGTCCCGATCGGGACCGGCCTCCCTGCGCAAGCGACAATATCGCGCCTTACAGACGTGTCGCGCTGTAGTAATGCTCGGCATAGTACCCGGACGTAATGTCCGAGATAACGACGCCCGTGCCGGGGTTCTCGGCGTGAATCATCATCCCGTCGCCGATGTAGATACCGACGTGAGTGATGCTCCCACCCTCGTATGTCCCGACGAAGAAGATGAGATCGCCCGGCTGCCATGCTCCCCATGCCACAGACGAACCGTAGGTCGCCTGGATGTCGGTGCTGTGGGTGATGTCGATGCCCAGCGTGTTCTGGACGACATACTGGGTCAGACCGGAGCAGTCGAATCCACCGCCCGGTGTGTTTCCCGCCCAGACATACGGATATCCCTGAAACTGCATCGCAAAGTCAACGATGCTCTGGTTACCCGCGGGTGCCTCAGGTTCCGGCGCCGCAGCGGCAGGAACGTTCTCGCTCAGGTAGTCGGTCGAAACCCAGCCATCGCCCCACGCCGTACTGACTTCGGAGAAGCCGTTGGCCACATAACCCGTCAGCCAGACATCGGCGCCACCCGGCAGCACGGAGATCACGCTGCTGCCCGTATCGGCGCCGGATCGCAGGTTCACGGAATCGGTCGTGTAGAATGTGCCGCTGGCACCGTTCGGCTGCGACTCGGACGCGGCAGCAACCTCGGCGACCGGCTCGCTCGCGACCTCCGCGGCAGACCCACCGGGGTTGATGTAGTCGGCGTAAACGTAACCGACGTAGTCGCCGTACCAAATCTCGTAGAAGCCGTTGCTGGAGCTCCCCGTCAATTCGACGGCGTCGCCAGCCTGTAGATTCCCGAGAATCGAATCCGCCGTGCTGGGGCCGGTGCGAACGTAGACCTGCTCCGTCGCGACGGCGCCTCCGGTCGGCCCACCAACCGACGCGCCACCACCGTATCCGCTGGCAACGTAATCGGCGATCATGTAGCCGACCTCGCCATTCGCCTCGACCTGGTACCACAGTGAGCCGTCCGTGCCGGTGTAGAGCCCGTCGATGACGTAGACGGCGCTTCCCTCCGGGACTTCGGCGATGACCGCCTCATCCGGACCAGGGCCGACGCGGAGATTCACATGGTCGCCATTAGCCCAGGCAACAACGGCGGAATCACCAGCCGAGAGATCAGTATCCGCGAGTGCGGAGAGCGGGGTGAGTGCCGCGGCGATGCAGAGACCTGCCGCCGGCAGCAATGAACGAACGTGGCGCGTCCGGATGCGGAGCGTCATGGAGCTTCCCTCCCAGGTTTTCCCCACGGGTACTCCCGGCGCGCACGTATGCAAACGTGAACACTGCGGGGAATGTGTTCCCGATGGTTGAGCTGGACGATGTGGCGGGGCGGGGACCGCGCCACATCGTCAGATATCGAACCGAGTACATACTCGTATGCTCAGCCACCGACGCGAACCCATCCGTCCCGACCGGTGATGCCTGCTGTGCACGAGCATGATTGTCAACGTCCAGTCACAACCCTGACCAGATGTACGAACGACGATTCGGGTCGATCTGCCCGAATTGCTCGTACGGACGATGCTTACACGACACCTCCCGGGCCTTACTGAGGTATGGCAACACAAATTCCGTGTCTTTTTGGCACTCGCCCTGCGTTTTCGGTTCTTGGACATCAACGCCGGTTCATGTCCTCAAGGAGTCCGAGGTATCCCCGATGCGCGTTGTTCAAATCACCCCGCCCTGGTTCACGGTCCCGCCGCACGGATATGGCGGGATAGAGCGTGTGGTGTTCGATTTGGTTGAAAGCCTGACGGCGGAGGGGTGCGAAGTCATTCTGTGCGCTCCCGAAGGATCGCAGACACATGCCAGGTTGATCCCCAATGTCCCAAAACCACTCGGACTGGACATGACCGAGGCCGAGAAATCGCACCTGTTCGCACAAGCCAGCCGAAACGCCTACCGTATCGCACGGGATACCGGCGCGGACCTGATCCACGATCACACCGATTTCATCCCGCCCCGCGGCTATCCGATCCCGATCGTGCGTACGATCCACGGTCCGGCAACGCCGGCCGCGCTGCAGAACGCACACCGGATGAGCCGACATGGGGATGCATTGGTCGCGATCAGCCACCGCCAACGCGAGATTTTCGAGCGGAAGGCGCGGGAGCGTTGGGACGACTCCCATGCGCTCCACTTCGTCGATGTCATCCATAATCCGATCGATGTCGCGGCAGCTCCGTTTTACCCCGCCTCGGAAAAACGCGGATATGTGGCGTTTCTCGGTCGCGCCCATTGGGAGAAAAGCCCAGATTCGGCAATCCGGGTGGCGCAGGCAGCGGGAGTACCGCTCATGATGGCCCTGCGGGTGACGACCGAAGAGCAATCCTATTTCGAGGCTGTGGTCGAGCCGCTGGAGCACTCGATCAAGAATCTCGCCAAGTACGTCGGTGAAGTCAGCGGGCATGAAAAGGATGAGCTGCTCGGGAGGGCGAGCGCGGTCCTCTTTCCTTCCCCTTGGGAAGAGCCCTTCGGGCTGGTGCTGATCGAGGCCGGAGCCCGCGGGACCCCGGTGATCGCGCTGGCGCGCGGGGCAGCACCGGAGATCATCGTCGATGGGGTGACCGGCATCCTCTGCGCGGACGAGGAGGAAATGATCGCGGCGGTCCCGAAGGCGATGACGCTCGACCCCGAGGCCTGCCGGGCGCACGTCGCGGCGCACTTCGACCGCCCGATCATCGCGAAACAGTACCTGCGGTTGTACGAGAGCGTACTGGCGGGGTAGCGCCGGATCACCGCTCCCCGAAGACTTGCTCGAGGAAATTCACGCTCTCGTCCAGAGCCTGCTGTGCCTCCGGTGTATCGAGGTTGAACTGGAATTCATGCGGTTGCGGCGGCTCGTGATCGTCCGGGAAGAACAGCGTCGTCACATCCACGCCGAGCCCTTCCAGCTTCGCGGCCAGCGGTTTCGACTGGGTCGGCGTCAACGGATCGCCGTTGCCACCGGAGATGAACGCCGGAGGAAACTCCGCCGTCACATGGTCGATCGTCGACATCTGCGCCAGCGCCGGGTTCCGATCGAATGTCCGCGCCCGGTTGCCGGTATACGCCCAGATCGAGACCCGCGATCCCCATCCGATCAACCCGGTGCCATTGAAATACGGGACGAAATCGTAGATGCCACAATACAGGATCACGCCCTTGAGATGCTCCGGCGAGAGCGACGACACCACCCCGACCTCGTTCGCGAATTCCGGGCTGGTCGCGATGGTCGCGTATTGGCTGGTGATCTGCGCCCCGGCCGAATCCCCGGCGAGAACGATATTACCCGGATCGATGTGGAACCGCCCGGCGTTCTCCTGGATGTATACGAGGGCATCGTTGAGCTGGTGCAACGCAGTCGGATAAATCTGCTCGGGGCCGAGAGAGTACCGGATACCGACGACGGTATGCCCTTGCGAGGCAAGGACCATGTAGTAGGGCGCCCACTCGTCCTTGCTTCCGGCGACCCAGGCTCCTCCATGCGTCCAGACGACGGTCGGCAACGCCTCGCCGCTCTCGATCGCGCTGTCCGGAATATGCACGTCCAGCAGCGCGTCGGGATCGTCAACCCGGTACGGCTCGTTGAGGAAGCTCGTCACATCGTCGGGCTCGTGTGTCTGCAGGATTTCAATGATCTGCCGGTCGTTGTTCTGGAAAACCCGGCGAATCAGGTGCGCTCCCGGGGCAGGGCTGAGCGCCAGGGAGACGAGCAGCCCAACCAGCATCACGATGATGAGGACACTCGCCACCGCAAACACACGGCGCCACGAGTGCCCGGCACCCGGCACTTTCGAGGGAGTAGACATCAATCCTCCGCTCAATTCAGAACGATCGTCGGCACAATGCTCCCATTATTACGAAAACCATCAACCTCCGCCACACCCCGGAAATCTCTTCAAAAAGGCACCGGAATGCAGGAATAATCGTCAACGCCCTTGCACGATACGCGCATCATCCGCAAAATACTCCGGTTGTCGTCAACGAAGACGTCGGCGTGATGTCGCAGCCCCGTAGCGTGATGGGGCGGTCGATGCGCGATGGGGTGAACCGATCCCGGCGCGCATCAGTTTTGTAACCCGTTTTTTTGAGGAGGTCTCCATGACCCAGTCCGGACCGTTTTCCCGGCTCTATCGTCAACTCACCGCGGGAGAAATCGATCGCCGCACCTTCCTCGAGCGCTCCACCGCGCTCGGCGTTGCCGGTACGGTCGCGTTGTTCTGCGCGAACAACGCCAGCGCGGGCCCTTCCCGCAATGGTTTCGCTGTCTATCAGGGTCAGGATGGCACCCCCGCCGCCAGCCCCTCCGATGCTTCCGGCTTCGTGCTGGATGCCGGTACCGAGAATCAGGAGCGCGGCGCGGGTGGCGACCTGAACATCCTGCAGTGGCAGGCGCCAACCCACCTCATGGCACACCGCGCCAGCGGCAACAAGGACTACATGCCGGCCGACATCATCTGCGAGCCGCTGCTCCGCTACATGCCGGATGCCACACTCGGCGCGAACCTCGTCAGCGAGGTCCCGAGCGTGGAAAACGGGATGCTCGCCGAGGACCTCAGCACGGTCACCTTCAAGCTGAAGGAAGGCATTATCTGGGCCGATGGCGAGCCCCTCACCGCGAAGGACATCCAGTTCACCTGGCGCTGGGTGATCGAGCCGAATAACGCGGCGATCACCGCCGGCACCTGGGGCGTCATCTCGGACATCGAGGTGGTGGACGATCTCACCGCGAAGGTGACCTACGCGACCCCGTCGGCCGCGTGGTTCGATCCCTTCACCGGCGGCAACAACGGCCACATCATGCCGTCGCATGTCTGGGACGACGATCCGACGAAGACGGACGTCTCCGATGCGTTCATGATGAACCCGGTCGGAACCGGCCCCTACAAGGTCGATTCGTTCTCGCCGAACGACGAGGGCACGTTCGTCCTGAACGAGAACTACCGCGAGCCGAACAAGCCCTATTTCGCCCGGATCTTCCTCAAGGGCGGCGGCGATGCCGCGTCGGCTGCCCGAGCCGTGCTCCAGACAGGAGAGTACGATTTCGCGTGGAACATCCAGGTCGAGCCGGAAGTCGCGGCCAGCCTGATGGCAGGGGACGGCCCGGGGCACCTCGTGGTCTCGGCAGGGACGACGGTCGAGCGACTGCACTTCAACTTCTCCGATCCGAACAAGGAAGTTGACGGCCAGCGGTCCGAGATGAACACGCCGCACCCGTTCCTCACCGATCCCGCGGTGCGCGAGGCGATCAACTGCGCGATCCCGCGCCAGCGCATTTCGGAGTCGCTGTACATTGCTGGTCAGCCGCCGACAGCCAACGTGCTGGAGGGGATCGAGATGTTCCGCTCGCCGAACACCTCGTGGGAATACGACCTGGACAAGGCGAACGCCATTCTCGACGAAGCCGGCTGGGTGCTGGACGGCGATGTCCGCAAGAAGGACGGTGTCGAGCTTCACATGACCTCCGCCACGACGGTCAACTCGGTTCGCCAGAAGACGCAGGCTGTGGTCAAGGAAGAGTTGTCGAAAATCGGCATCAAGGTCGATCTCCAGCAGGTCGACGCCGGCATCTTCTTCGACAGCGCGCTCGGCAACGACCAGAACATGCGGCACTTCTACTGGGATATGGCTGAGTGGGCGGTCAACGCCGTCTCGTCCGTGCCGATCGGCATCGTCGGCGAGTGGTACTCGGGTAAGGACCGCTCGAACATCGCCCAGAAGTCGAACGGCTGGTCGGGTGGTAACACGCAGCGCTACGTGAACGACGAATACGACGCGATTTACGAAAAGTTCCTCGTGGCGAACACGATGGAAGAGGCCAGCGAACTGTTGATCCAGATGAACGACATGGTCATCGGGGATCGCGCGACGGTTCCGATGGTCAACCGCTCGGCGGACACCTTCGCAATCTCCAACACCCTGCGGGAGGAGAACATCGCGATCGGCGTCGGTCTCGAGTTCGATTACTGGAACATCGCGAACTGGAACCGCCTGCCCGAAGAATAGGGTAGGCCAGTCCAAAGGGCTCGCCTGCACACGTCGGGGCAGTCGGTCCGAAGGAAGGGCTCGCCTGTCATATGTAGGGGCGGATGGCCGCAGGCTCTCCGCCCTATCGAGCGAAGCTCGATGATCGGGCACAGGACCCGAGACGACGATGACACGCGCTGACCCGCGATCGACCATCCAGAGTCTGTCCAGAGGGAAGCGGTCTGCCCGGCGCAACCCTCACCACCATGCTGGCACTCACCATTCCCCATTCCCTTCATCCTTCGCTCCGCTCAGGATGAAGGGAATGGGGAATGGTCGCCGGTCGCCGGGATGCCGCTCCGCGGCATGTCTCGGGCACAGGACCCGAGACTACGGGCTTGTCACACGCGGTCCGCGATGGATCGTCCGAGAGGCGACAAAGGCGATCAAGCCCCTCCATGCGGCCCCCTATCACGTCAGGAACCGGTCGGCAATGCGCTCGGCATAGGCGCCGATCCACTTGCCGTTGAGGTCTTTCGGGGCGGCCGGGCCCCGAGCCATGCGATGCACCTCGGCATTGATCTCCGCCCCCGCCAGCAGCACCGAGGCCGAGAGAAAGAAGTAGAAGAGCAGGATCACGATTCCCGCCAGGCTGCCGTATGTCGATGCGTAGTTGCCGAAATTCGTGGCGTAGATCGAAAACCCGTAGGTCATTCCCAGCCAGCTCAGCACCGCGATGATCGCGCCAGGCAGGGTCAACCGAAACGGTTGGTCGACGTTGGGGAGAGCGAAGTACACCAACGCGGAGATCAGCATCAACCCGACGACCGCGACGGGAAACCGGAGCCATCCCCAAAGAGCGACGACATCGTGACTCATCCCCAGAAACCCGGAGAGCCATTCCAGCGTCTCCGGCCCCAGGAGAAGCGACCCTCCGGCGACGATGATCAGAAGCGCCAGCCCGAACGTGTACATGAACGAGAGCAGGTATTTCTTCCAGAAGGCCCGCGTCTCCGGGATCGCATACACGATGTTCATGGCCTTCATCAGCGAGCGCACACCGACCGCCGCACCGCCGAATGCCACGATCGCACCAATCGAGAGCAGGTCGCCCTGGCCCTGCCCCTGAACGGACTCGACCACCTCCTTCACGACCGCAAACGCCGGCTCGGGCAACGCCAGCGCCGCCTGATCCAGCACCCAGTCGAAGAAATCCGGAATCCGGAGAAAACTCAGAAGCGCCAGCAGGAAGATCAGGAAGGGGAAGATCGCCAACAGGGCGTGAAACGATAATGCCGCAGCGTAAATCGTCATGTTGTGATCGAAATAGTTTCGCGTCACGCGAACCGCAAACGAGATCGTCGCATTCAGGCGGTTCGCCCGTGGTTTGTCACGCGCCATTGACCGTGCCTCGCCTGGATTCGAGCCAGCGCGTGACCAGCAGCGCCACACCGATGCCGATGATGGAGCCGATCGTATCGACGAGGATATCCCGTATATCCGGAGTCCGGTGGGGGACGAACGACTGGTGGAACTCGTCAGTGACCCCGTACAGGATGGCTCCACCCCAGGCGAGCAGGACGCGCGTTCGCGTCGTGAACCGGCCCAACCCCAGCACCCACCACAGCGTCACACCGAGCGAGAAGTAGGCGCCGAAGTGCCCCATCGTCGAGAAAATATCGGCGCTGATGCTGGAGGGTTTCGGGAGCTCGCTCCGGGACGAAAGTGCGAAGATTCCCGCCATGCACAACAGGGGAGGCAAGATCCGTGCAATACGGGAATGCCAGAACGGGTGGTCGAGCGACACAGGGACGAATCCTCTCGATAGGGACGTGGGACCGCAAAGCCTTTCCTGATGAACAGAGTATCGCGCCGGAGGCGATCGCGACCACGAGACGACGATGACACTGTTCCCCGGCGGAGATGCTCGAGTGCCGCAAAAGCCGCCACATGCCCGGACCGGTGCATGGTCCTGTCACGCAGGTGCGCCCCGAGAGATATGAGATACTTTCAGGAAGTAGCTGATCCAAAACCACGACTCGTGACGTTTTTCCGTCAGGCGAAGGGTTGCAACCGCCAGTGAGCGATCCCAGTGACATCATGCTCATGAAACGGATCGCGTCGGGCAATCCCGATGCGCTCAGGGTGCTCTACGAACGCTATGGTCGTGTCGCCTTCGCCTTGGCCTACCGGATTATCGGGGAGGCGTCGGGCGCGGAAGAGATGGTACAAGACGCCTTCGAGACCGTCTGGCACAAGGGCGCGGGGTTCGACCCCGGCAAAGGCGGCAACGTACGAGGGTGGTTACTGACGATTGTGCATCATCGTGCAATCGACTACCGACGCCGCGAACAGATCCGTCCGCCATCCCGGATGCCGATCGAGGATGTGGAGCACGTGCTCGCGACCCCCGATGTCTGGAAAGACGTCTCCGCACATCTGCTGACCGACCAGATACGGGCTGCTATGGATACACTTCCGGTCGACCAACGCCGCACGATCGAACTGGCATACTTCGAAGGGCTCTCGCACAGCGATATCGCCGAACGGGAGCGGGAGCCACTCGGAACGGTCAAGGGCCGGTTGCGTCTCGGCTTGCGGAAGCTCTCGACGACGCTCGCCCGCGATGTCGCTGATGTGTCTCGGGACGAAGGAAGATCGTGAAGTCACCGTTTGATGCCGACCAGCATGCACATGCAGAGGAGCTGCTCGAGGATTACCTTCTCGGGACACTTTCGGCTGACGATCGAGCGTGGATGGATCGTCATATAGACACCTGTCGACAATGCCAGGAGGAGATCGGACCGCTGCTCGGCGCGATCCAGGCTCTTCCATTCGCAGCACCGGAGCCGGATGTAGCGATGAGCGGGGCTGTGTGGGAGCGGATTGAGCATTCGATCTCGCAGCCGACCGGCGAGGCATCCGTCCCGACTGATATTCATTCAAGCCAGCCCCCGATGATTCGTACGTCGCCCTCCCGATTTACCTCCCGACAGTGGTTGATGGTTGCAGCCCTCATGCTGGTCTCGCTGATCGGCGGCGTGCTGCTGGCGCAGGCTCTTCCACGTATCGGAGGCGAGCCGGTGCAGAGCCAGCGCATTGCGGTGCAATTCGTCAACCCGGGCAACACGGCAACCGGTGAATTGCAGTACCTGCCGGAGCAACAGGTGTTCGTGTTTACGGTGCAGAACATGCCACCACCACCGGCAGGTCACGTCTACCAAGCTTGGTTGATCGATTCGAGCGGTCCCGTGTCCGCCGGCGTCATCAACCCGACGACCGGCGAGCTCGCCTCCGCGGGTAACCGCAACCAGTTCGAAACCTTCGCCATCACTGTCGAGCCTGGCCCAACCGGCGCCGAAGCGCCGACGACGGAACCGATCATGGTGGCTCCTCTTCACGATTCTGGCACCTCCTGATTCCGATACCCACCCCCCGGCAAAACCAATATTTCGGCGGAGTGATCCAATCCGCGAAAATCCTCGTTCAACCGTCAGCGAGCCGCCCGGCGACCATCCTTCCCACGAGCTCTACGGCAGGATGATGGCCCGGTGGCTCCGGACTCAACGCATCCAGGGCGGATGCCAGCGAACGAAGGAGCGACCTCATGACGACCCGTCACCAACGATTTCTGAACATCCTCCACGAAAGCAACGCCCAGTCATCGACGACTATCGCCCCGGCTCTCGACCGGATGCTGGCGCAGGAGGATTTCGCCAGCGATGTCGACGTCCTTAATTACGCGCTCACGCTCGAACATCTCGAAAACGCCTTCTACCAAATGGCCGGCCAGTATGATCTGGGTATGGATCCCTATAACAACAGCATCGACGACTATGTCGCGATGATCGGCCAGCACGAGGCCGCTCATGTCGATACCCTGACGCAGGTCATCACCCAGCTTGGTGGGGAGCCAGTCGCCCCGGCGGAATACGACTTTGGCGTCACGGACGCCCAAAGCTTCCTGACGACTGCCGCGACCCTCGAAGGCGTCGGCGTCGCCGCCTATGACGGTGCGGGGCAGTACATCCAGGACAAGGATCTGCTCACCGCCGCCGGCTCCATTGTTGCGGTCGAGGCACGTCACGCTGCGTATCTCAACGTCGTCACTGGCGTCGATCCGTTCCCGGCTGCAACCGAGGCGCCGATGACCAGGAGCGAGGTTCTCGACGCCGCCGGCCCCTTCATCGTCTCGAATTAGGTACGTGACGACGTTCCAGACATTGCCGATTCACCACAATCTTACGAACAGGAGCATTCCATGACCACGCGAGACCAGATGTTGCACTCCCTGATGACATCCACCATGAATCGACGCCGCCTTATGCTCAATGCTGGCATCGCCGTCGGCGGTCTCGCCGCGATGGGCACCGCTGGAGCGGCGGTGGCGCAATCGATGGACGCAACCCCGGCAGGAGACATGGGTGGCATGACGTTCGAGACACCGGTCGATGTGCTCAACTACGCATTGACGCTGGAGCACCTCGAAGCCGCGTTCTATCGCGATGGACTGGCCACTATCGGTGTCGACGGCATCACCGCCCTTGGCTTCCAGGCCTCCGTTTTCGACTCGTTGAGCGAGATCGCGGCGCATGAGAAGGCCCATGTCGACACGCTGACGCAGGTGATCGGGCAACTTGGTGGCGAGCCCGTCGCCGAGATGACCTACGACTTCGGGTACAGCGATGCAGCCGGTTTCCTACAGGTCGCCCAGGCGCTGGAAGACACTGGCGTCTCCGCCTACCAGGGGGCCGCGCAGTATCTCATTGATGAGGATGAGCTCCTGACCGCCGCGCTGACGATCCATGGCGTCGAAGCCCGGCATGCTACCTACCTCGGGCTGCTCAACGCAACGAGTCCGTTCCCTGATGCAACCAACCCGACGCTGACCCCGGAGGAGGTACTGGAGATCGCAACGCCATTCATCGTGCAGTAGAAGCGCAAAGACGGATCGACGCCTTCCCCAGCCGTCGATCGCAAAGCCCCGATTCTGAAAAGAGCGGGGCTTTTGCGCGTCCGGTCAGGACGGGAGATGCGTATTTCGCGGGGAGACGCCGCGTTCCTGAATCAGGACCTGGATCATGTAGCCTCGGGTCCTGCGCCCGGGACATGCCGCTTCGCGACGGCATGGGAATGTTCGGATTCCGCCTATATACCAGAGCATTGATTGCCAAAAGCTTCTCCCGGACGTGCCCTCGACAAATCGCGTCCTGATCGGCAGAATAGGGGTTCGACGGGGACACAGATCTCCGCCGAACACAATCGCAAGGCGATGACGAGGATGGGTAGGAACGCCCCTCCGGTTTCCAGAGAGCCGTGTTGCTGAAAGACGGCACCGGGACCGTTCCGAGATGACCTCCGAGCCGCGCCCCGAACGCGAGACCCTCTCGCAAGTAGACGGCGCCGGTTGCCCCCGTTACCGGGCACACCTGATCGCGCGAGCCCCTCTCGCGTCGCCAGGTGACAAGGCAGCGTCCGCGAGGCCGCTGCGAACCAAGGGTGGTACCACGAGTTCGGCCATGCCCCTCGTCCCTCGGATGGCACAGGGCATGATCTCGTTCTGATCGGAGGTACCACCGATGACCGAAAAACAGTCCATCTACTACATCACGACGTCGATTCCGTACGTCAACGGCCGACCCCACATCGGGTTCGCGCTCGAAGCCGTACAGACCGACACCCTGGCCCGGCATCACCGGATGATTGGCGACGACACCCGCTACCTCTCCGGCACGGACGAGAATGCGCTCACCGTCGTCCAGGCGGCGGAGCTCGCCGGCGAAAACGTCGAGGAGATGGTCGAGCGGCACGCCGAAGCCTTCCGCGCGATCCAGGACCCGCTTGAGGTCCGGTACGACGACTTCATTCGCACCGCGACGGACCCGCGTCACTGGCCCGGCGCCCAAAAGCTGTGGCGCAAATGCGCCGATGCCGGCGATATCTACAAACGCCACTACCAGGGTCAGTACTGCATCAACTGCGAGCGCTTCTACCGCGAGGAAGAGCTGGTCGACGGCAAGTGCCCAATCCACGGCACGGTTCCGGAGACGGTCGATGAAGAGAACTACTTCTTCCGCCTCTCGAAGTACCAGGATGCCCTTTCCGAATTGATCCGCAGCAATACGATGCTCGTGCAGCCGGAGCATCGGCGCGAGGAGATCCTCTCGTTCATCGATTCTGGCCTTGAGGATTTCTCGATCTCCCGCCGCTCCCTGCGCGGTCATGGTTGGGGCGTGCCCGTGCCGGACGATCCGGATCAGGTGATGTACGTCTGGGTGGACGCACTCAGCAACTACATCACGGCCCTGGACTACGCGACCGACGGCGAGCTCTACGAACGGTACTGGCGCAATGCCGACCAGCGCGTCCACATCGTCGGCAAGGACATCATCCGCTTCCACGCCGTCTACTGGCCGGCATTCCTGCTCTCAGCCGGAGAGCCGCTTCCGACTGCCATCAACGTCCACGAGTTCCTCCTCTCGGGGGGCGAGAAGATGAGCAAGAGCCGGGGCAACACCGTCGATCCGCTCGAGCTCGTCGAGATCTACGGCAACGACGCGGTTCGCTACTGGCTGCTGCGCGATATGCCGCGATCCAGCGACGGCAACTTCACCCACGAGCGCCTGATCGGTCGCTACAACGAGGATCTCGCCAACGACCTCGGCAATCTCGTCAACCGCTCGATCGGCATGCTCCAGCGCTACCGTGACGGCGTCGTGCCGGAGGTCGGCCGGGACGAGGTCGGCGTGCTGCACGGGATCGCGCAGGATATCCCCGAGAAGATGGACGCCGCCTTCGACGCGTTCGATTTCCGGACGGCGATCGCCGCCATCTGGGAGTTGGTGACGGCAGCGAACAAGTACATCGACGACCAGAAACCGTGGGAGATCGCCAAGGCCGCGAAGAACGGCGACGATCTGGCCGACGCCCGGCTGGACCTCGTGCTGGCCGACCTGATCGAGACGATCCGGTTGCTGGCGGTGCACCTCGCGCCCTTCATCCCGCTCGGAGCCGAGCGCATCGCCAACCAGGCCGGATTCTCGCTCGCCGACGGTGGCCGTCCGACCTCCCGCGACTGGGACGACGCCCTCGCCGGTCAAACACTGCCGAAGGCCGCTCCCGTCTTCCCGCGCATCGAGGTCGCGGAAGAGACGGAGTAGGGGACTCCGGAACATCGAAGGGCCGGGAGAATGTCATATCAACGTTCTCCCGGCCCGCGCCGTGACGCATCACCCCAAAATGCGATGCGTCACGGTGCGACCAGTCTGCCTGCGCGTCGAACGGATGGCGCAGGATCTCGGGACGCACTTGCGACGAGATCCCTCGACGTCGCTCGGGATGACGGGGTTTTGTCCAGGACATGCCCCTTTGGCTTTGACGTGCCTCTGATACGGAATCCGCCTGAATGCTCGTGGGTCGCCGTGATGCCGCTCCACACGCATGGTTCTGGGAAGGTCCCGGGCACAGGACCCGGGACGACGCAGTAATCAGGCTGCAGTGACCGGTGGGTATCGGGAGGTGCCACGCGCTGCACGTTGGTCGCACCGGGCCGCAGTGCCCGGTGAGCGGATCAAGGACCGCCCCTCCCCTGATCCGCTCACCGACCACTCCGGGTCGGTGCTACCTATGCGGCATCTGCATGCATGAGTATGGGCATGTCTCGAGCATAGGACCCGAGGCGACGAGGTTCGCACCGGCGACGATCCACCACATTTCATCCGGATTTCGTATGAATGGCGTACGATTGACCACCATCGCATCGCTGGCACCGGATTTGGCAACATAAAGGCCGTAGGCGATTTCGCGCCGTGCTCCGGAGGTGCCCATGTCCATTCCCAAGCTTCCCGGTCAGGTCACGGCCTGCCTGTTCGATCTCGATGGCGTCCTGACCCATACCGCCTCGATTCACGCCAAGGCGTGGAAAGAAATGTTCGACGCTTTCCTTAAAGGAAGAGCAGGGGGGGAGGGCGTCGCCTTCCAGCCGTTCGAGATTGCGACCGACTACGTCACCTACGTCGATGGCAAGCTGCGCGAGGACGGCGTGCGTTCGTTTCTGGCCTCACGGGGGATCGCGATCCCGGAAGGCTCGCCGGACGACAGCGGCGACATGGACACGATCAACGGGCTCGCCACCCGCAAGAACGACCTCTTCCATACCGTCCTCGAACGCGATGGCGTGACGGTCTATCAGGGATCGGTCGATTTCGTGAAGATCGTACGGGATGCCGGTCTCCGTCGCGCAGTCGTCTCCGCCAGCAAAAACACCGCCGATATCCTGGAAGAGGCGGGGCTGGCAGACCTCTTCGAGGCAAGGATCGATGGCGTCACCGCCGCCGAGCAGCATCTCGCCGGCAAACCCGCGCCGGATACCTACCTCGCGGGGGCGAAGGCCCTCAATACCGATCCTGCCAACTGCGCCGTCTTCGAGGACGCCGTCTCCGGGGTGCAAGCCGGCCGGGCCGGAAAGTTCGGCTACGTCGTCGGTGTCGACCGCGTGGGCCACGCCGATACGCTCAAGGAAAACGGGGCCGATATCGTCGTATCCGATCTGAGTGAACTGCTGGTGGAATCATGATCGAAGCGGGTTTTTTCGGGACCGATCCGTGGTCGCTGACCGAGCCGGAAATCCGGCCCGACCTGATGGCCCAGATGGAATCGATCTTCGCGCTCTCGAACGGGCACATCGGCCTGCGGGGGAATCTCGATGAAGGCGAGCCTCACGCGATCCCTGGCACTTACCTGAACGGATTCTTCGAAACGATCCCGCTCCCGTACGCCGAAGCGGGGTACGGATATCCGGAAGAGGGCCAGACGCTGATCAACGTCACCAACGGCAAGCTCTTCCGGATACTTGTAGATGACGAGCCGTTCGACATTCGCTACGGCGACGTCCGGCACCACACACGCAAGCTCGATTTCCGAACCGGTACGCTGGAGCGATCCGTAGAGTGGTATTCGCCATCCGGCCAGGGCATCCGCATCCGAACGACGCGGATGGTCTCGTTCGTCCAACGGGCGATCTGCGGCATGTGTCTCGAGGTCGAGCCGATCGGCGATCCAGCCCGCATCGTCGTCCAGTCCAGCCTCGTCGCCAACGAACCAGTGCCACAACAGGCGGGCGATCCCCGCGCGGCAGCCGCATTAAGGGCGCCGCTGGTCAGCGTGATCCACCGGCACAACGGCAAGCAGGTCACCCTCGGACATCACACGCGGTCCAGCGGATTGCGTATGGCGGCCGGTCTCGATCACGTCTGCGAATGCGAGTCGGAGACGGATATCATTGCCGAAAGCGAACCGGATCTCGGACGCGTCACCTTCAGCACCCAGCTCAATCCCGGACAAACCCTCCGGATCGTGAAGCTTCTCGCCTACGGGTGGTCCAGCGAACGATCGATGCCGGCCCTGCGCGATCAAGTGGACGCCGCGCTGGCGGCAGCCCGCCGTACTGGCTGGCAGGGCATGCTGGACGAACAACGCGCCTATCTGGATTCCGTCTGGGCGCGCGCCGACATTGAGCTCGGAGGCGATGTCGCCGCCCAGCAAGCCGTGCGCTTCGCCGGGTTCCAGCTCATCCAGTCCGCAGCCCGCGCCGAACAACGGGCGATCCCGGCGAAGGGATTGACGGGACGCGGGTACGACGGGCACACATTCTGGGATATGGAAAGCTACATCCTGCCCGTCATCAGCTACATCTCGCCTCGCGTCACGCGCGACATCCTGCTCTGGCGGTATTCGACGCTCGATATGGCCCGGGCGCGGGCAAAGGAGCTTCGGCTGAAAGGTGCGGTCTTCCCCTGGCGGACGATTCATGGCGAGGAATGCTCCGGCTACTGGCCGGCCGGCACGGCGGCGCTCCATATCAACGCGGATATCGCCGATGCGGTGCGCCGCTATCTCCAGATATCAGGCGACGAAGAGTTCGCCCGGGGTCCGGGGCTGGAGATGCTCGTCGAAACGGCGCGGCTCTGGCGATCGGTGGGGCACCACGATGCCGAGGGCCTGTTCCGCATCGATGGCGTCACCGGTCCGGACGAGTATTCGGCACTGGTCGACAACAATGTCTTCACGAACCTGATGGCCGCGCGGAACCTGCGGGTCGCGGCCGATCTCGCCTCGGAACATCCGGAGCAGGCCCGCGCGCTGGAGGTCGACCACGCCGAGATCGCCGCCTGGCGCAAGGCCGCGGAATCCATGCTGATCCCCTTCGACGAGGAATTGGGCATCACCGCCCAGTCGGAAGGGTTCACCCGCTACCGGCGATGGGATTTCCGGAACACTGAGCCTGAGGAGTATCCCTTGCTGCTCAGCTTCCCGTACTACCTGCTCTACTCCAGCCAGGTCGTCAAGCAGGCGGATCTCGTGATGGCGCTGTTCACCTGCGGTGAGTCGTTCGATCTGGAGCAAAAACGCCGCGATTTCTCCTACTACGAGAGCGTCACCGTGCGGGACTCGTCGCTGTCCGCCTCGATCCAGAGCATCGTCGCCACCGAGGTCGGGCATCTCGATCTCGCGTACCGGTATTTCCGGGAGACGGCGCTGGTCGATCTGTACGATGTCGCGGGGAACGCCGGAGACGGGCTGCATCTCGCATCGCTGGCCGGAGCCTGCCTGGCGGTGATCTGCGGTTTCGGCGGGATGCGGGATCACAGCAGCACCCTGCGCTTCGCTCCCCGCCTGCCGGATGCGTTGACGCACGTCTGTTTCCGGCTGACGTACCAGCAGCGCCACATCAAGATCACTATCGAGCACAACACCGCCCGGTACGAGCTCATATCGGGAGAGCCGATGGAGATCATCCATCATGGCGTGACCGTCCAGCTCTCCACCGATGCACCGCAGACGCGCACGTGGGCGGATCCGCCCAATCTGCCGGACCCGCCATCTCCGTATGGGCGCGCCGTGGGCGATATCGGGATCGCCGCCCAGCAATCCACCGAAGGCCAGCAACCCGCCAAGCAGATTTAAAGCGAGTTGCGGGACGGTTGACACAGACCACGCACATCCAACGTAGGGGCGGACTCTTATGTCCGCCCAGTTTCGGGCTGATTCGGGCGGACATAAGAGTCCGCCCCTCCACCTGATACCGGATCCGGATGATCAATCGCGGGTCATCAGCGGTCGTAGTCTCGGGTCCTGTGCCCGAGACCTGCCCATCTAGGTCGCACCGACCCGGCGTGGTCGGTGGAAAACGGCGATGAGCCGTTGTGCCATGACACCGGGCACTGCGGCCCGGTGCTACCTGAGAAAGCCGGTCTGGTCACACCGACCCAACGGGGTCCCGGGTCCGGTGCCCGAGACATGCCCAGAACCATGCGTGCGGAGCGGCATCATGGAGCCCCACGAGCATTCACGCGGATTCCGTATCAGGCGTCTGCATCATATCAATTGACCGAAAAACTACTCGCGCGGCTCACTCGTCGGGGATGCATCGTGAATGCACGCCGAACCGCTGGATGAGCGCACCACCAGCTCGGCATCGAATATCCGCGTGCGATCTGCCAAGGCCTCCCCCTTGATCAGCCGATGCAGCATCGTCCCGCACGTCTCCGCCATGACGCCTGCCGGCAGGTGCATCGTCGTCAGCGGGGGGCTGATGTAGCGGGCGAGGGGGATATCGTCGAACCCCACGACGGCGATATCGCAGGGAACCCTTCGCCCCGATTCGACGATGGCGGAAATGACACCGATCGCGATCGTATCGTTGCCGGCCACGATCGCGGTCGGCACATCCGGACCGTCGAGGATCGCGCGCATCACGGTATACCCGCTTTCCGCACTGTACCCGCCGGGCTGGATCCAGCGTTCCACCAGAGGAAGTTCGGCTCGCTCCAGGGCGGTGCGGAAGCCGCGAAACCGGCCACCGGTGTTCAGCCCCTTCATCTGGCGGTAATGGACGAAGCCGATGCGCTCATGCCCGAGTCCGATGAGGTACGACGTAAGTCGATCCATCGCCAGGGCACTGTCGACGGACACCGAGACGGCATCGGGATGCGGGTAGGCGCCGATCAGCGCCACCGGAAAGTTCCGGTCGATCAGCTCGCCCAGGCGATGATCCGCCGGATCAGGATTCAGCACCACGAGACCGTCGATGCGCTTCGCCCCGACGAGCTGATCGTAGTCGTAGGTCGTCTGCCCTTCGTCGGATGTCTCGATCAGCAAACGATATCCGAACCCGTTGCAGGTCTGGGCGAGACTCTGGATGGTCTGCGGAATGAAGGCGTCGACACCGATATGATCCGCCCGGCTGACGACCAGCCCGACCGTCCCGGTCTTGCCGCTCACGAGCGTACGTGCCGCGGCGTCAGGCACGTACCCGAGCTCCCGCGCGGCGCGGCGCACTCTCGCCCGGGTTTCGTCGCTGACCTTGCCGGTTTGCACGCCGTTGAGCACGAACGACACCGTCGTCCGCGAGACTCCCGCCCTCCGGGCAACCTCCTGGCTCGTCACCCGGCGCTTCATCGAGATCTCCCGCCAACATTGCGCGTCATGGGTACAGGCTCCTCAATGATCGTGGTCGGCGGCAGATCGAAAGGGTGGATCGAAACTTGACATCTGGCGACCCTCCCCGTAGGCTTCGGGTAACACGCGTTACCAGAGACTATACGCTGAATACAACGTTTGCAATAGGCATGCAACCGGAGTTGGGCCGATGAATGCAGGCAAGGCGGTAGGCGCAGAATCCAGCGCGCCGGCGATCAGGCGAACCATCCCCCGCAGGACCTCCTGGCTCAAGGAGTGGCGGCGGAAAGAGACGCTCGCGGCGTGGCTTTTCCTGCTCCCGGCCCTGATCGGGTTCGTCGTCTTTTTCGCGTTTCCGGCGGTGCGAGGCTTCTATATCAGCCTCACGGATTCAGATCTCCTCAGCAAGGCGAACTTCATCGGGTTCGACAACTACCGCGAGCTCGCACACGACAAGAACTTCGGCCTGTCGTTACGCGTAACCGTCTGGTATGTCTTCCTCAACATCCCCCTGCAGACCTTCCTCGCTCTCGTCTTCGCCGTCGTCTTCGACCGGTTCGTCCGTGGCTCGACTGTGCGCAGTATCCTGCTCCTGCCGTGGCTGATGCCGAATGTCGTCGTCGCGCTCCTGTTTCTCTGGATCCTCGATCCCGGGCTCGGCATCCTCAACGAATTCCTCGCCGCCATCGGCCTGCCACGTCAGTCCTTCCTCGGCTCGGTCAGCCAGGCCATGCCATCTATCGCCGGCATCAATATCTGGCGCTACGTCGGTTACACGACCTTGCTGATCCTCGCCGGGATGCAACGGATTCCGGGCGACCTTTACGAAGCCGGCTCGATCGACGGAGCCTCCGAGCTCCGGATGTTCCGCGATATCACCCTGCCCCTGCTCAAACCCGTCATGACCTTCGTGCTCGTCACCAGCATCGTCGGGTCCTTCCAGATCTTCGACACGATTGCGGTGACCACGCAGGGTGGGCCGGTGAAGGCGACGCGCGTGATCTACTGGTTCATCTACCAGCACGCCTTCGAACGCTACAACTTCGGCTACGCATCCGCGGCGGCGATCGTCCTCTTCCTGATCCTGATCATCGTCAGCCTGATCCAGATGCGCGTATTGCGAGCCAATGAATCCGATCTCGCCTAAGGCACCCGATGGCAGGTGCGGCAGCACCAGTGGAGAGCATCATATGGCCCAGATCGCACAAACCTCGAAACCCGCCGGGAAGAACCGCCTCCGGCAGAAGGTGGGAGACTCCCGGGTTCGCGGCAAGATCATCGGCTGGATCATCTTCCTGATCTTTGCCTTCATCACGATCTTCCCGTTTTACTGGGCCATCCGGACCGCCCTCTCGACGCAGCGGGACCTGCTGGGGAACCCTTCCAGCCTGCTGCCCGTCGGATTCACCTGGAACAGCTTCCGGCAAGCCCTTGGGCTGGAAACCGCCGCCCAGGCGGTCGCCTCTGGCGGATCCGGCCGCACGTTCAACTTCTGGCGCTATCTCCTCAACACGATCATCGTCTCCGGCGCCGTCACCATCGGCCAGATCCTGTTCAGCTCGCTTGCCGCCTACGCCCTCGCGCGACTGCGATTCCCGCTACGGAACCAGATCTTCCTCGTCTTTGTCGCCGCAATGATGGTCCCCGGTATCGTCCTGATGATCCCGAACTTCGTCCTGATCTACGACCTCGGCTGGATGAACACATATCAGGGCATCATCGCGCCGGCATTCCTGATGTCGCCCTACGCGATCTTCTTCCTCCGGCAGTTCTTCCTTGGCATCAACCGCGATGTGGAGGAGGCTGCCTATCTCGACGGTGCGGGCTATTTCGAAGTGTTCTGGCGCCTGATCGTGCCGATGAGCCAGGGCCCCATCATCACCTTGGGCATCATCGTCTTCATCACACAGTGGAACGATTACCTGTGGCCCTTCCTCGTCGGCCGCGATGAGAGCGTGCGGGTCCTGACGGTGGCGCTCAGCGTCTTTCGGTCACAGACCCCACAAGGGCAACCTGACTGGCCGGGTCTCATGGCGGGCACTTTGTTGGCCAGCATCCCGATCATGGTCATTTTCCTGGCACTTGGCCGCCGTATTTCCCAATCGTTGCAGTTCACGGGCATCAAATAGCAAGGAGGTGTCGATCCCAGCCTCGTCAGGTGCATCCTGATCCAGAGTGATTTGCAGAAAGGTTGACAGGAGAACTCGTCACCACCGGTGATGAGGGGCAGTCGGCCAACAGGCTCTCTGCCCATCGGCTCTCGCAGGGAGTCGATAACCCGGCCAATCTGGTCGCAACTCACTCCAGCGCCTGCGCCCGTTCAGGCGAGGTTATTCCGATCATTCGCTTTCGTTCACGCAGGAGTCGCAGAACCATGACGCCACGGATGAATCGTCGAACGTTCGTTTCCGCAACGGCCGCCGCAGCAGCAGCCCCGGCTGTGCTGAAGCATGCCGCCGCCCAGGATGCCGTCACCATCAAGTACCAGTTGTGGGACGCCAACCAGCTTCCGGCCTATCAGGCCTGCGCCGACAAGTTCACGGAAGAGAACCCGAACATCACGGTCGAGATCGAGCAACTGGGCTGGGACGACTACTGGACCGGTATCCAGACCGGCATGGTCGCGGGCTCGGCGCCGGATGTCTTCACGAACCACCTCGCCAAGTACCCCGAATTCGCCGAGAAAAACCAGCTCGTCGACATCCAGTCCATGGTCGACGCCGATGGTGTCGATGTCAGCATCTACGAGGGTGAGCTGGCCGATCTCTGGAGCCGGGATGGCAAGCGGTTCGGGCTGCCGAAGGACTGGGACACCATCGCCGTCGTCTACAACAAGGAAATGCTCGATGCCGCCGGGATCGATCCGGCAACCTTCGAGGAGTGGACCTGGAACCCGGACGACGGAGGTGACTTCGCCGAGGTCATCGCCAAGCTGAGCATCGACGAGAACGGCAATGATGGCACCAGCCCGGACTTCGATGCCTCAAAGGTCGCCCAATACGGTCTCGCGCTCGGTGTCGGCGATGCCTACGGCCAAACCGGCTGGAGCCTGTTCGCGGCCAGCACCGGCTGGCGCTTTATCGATGAGCCGTGGACCCCACCGTTCCACTTCGACGATGAACGCGTGATCAACTCCGTCCAGTGGCTCGCCGATCAGTCCCTTGTGAACGGTTTCTGCGTGCCGCAGGAGCAAATCACCAGCCTGCAGGCCGAGACGATCTTCACCGCCAGCAAGGCTGCCCTGGTCTTCCACGGCTCGTGGATGATCAACTGGTTCGCCGACAATACACCGTTCGAGTTCGGCTTCGGTCGCCTGCCCACCGGACCTGAGGCGCGGATTTGTATGTTCAACGGGCTGGCGGACTCGATCTGGACCGGCTCCAAGCATCAGGATGAGGCTTGGCAATGGGTCAAGTACCTTGGCTCGGCCGAGGCGCAGGAGATCGTCGGCTCCTTTGGCGCGGTCTTCCCGGCCATCCCGTCCGGTGCGGAAGCAGCCGAGAAAGCCTACGCCGACAAGGGCCTTGACGTCTCGCCATACCTGCAGCAGGCTCAGCAGGAAGGGGGTACGTTCCTCTTCCCCATCGCCGATCATGCCTCCGACTACGCGGCGATCGTGACCCCGGCAATGGAATCGGTCGGGTTGGGGCAAGCTCCGGCCGCCGACGTGCTGCCCGATATGAACGACGAGGTGAACGACCTGTTCTAGGCGAGGTCAGAACTCGCCTGATTGTATGTGTTGAGGAAGGCGCGGTCGCGGACCACCGTGGCCGCGCCTTCCCCGGTCCATCATTGCCACGCTGGAAGGACTCCATGGCCAAGATTGCATTTATCGGCGCCGGAAGCACCGTTTTCGCCCGCAACCTCCTGCGGGACCTCTCCACATTTCCCGAGCTTCACGGCAGCACCGTGCATTTGATGGACATCGACGCGGATCGCCTGCGCGATTCCGCCGCCGTTGCCAATCGCGTCTCCGATGAGGCCGGGGCAGGATTCACGATCCTGACGACGACCGACCGGCGCGAGGCGCTGAAAGATGCCGGATATGTCATCAACATGATTCAGGTAGGCGGCTACGAACCGGCCACCGTCACCGATTTCCGCATCCCGGAGAAATACGGTCTGCGCCAGACGATCGGCGACACGCTCGGAATCGGCGGCATCATGCGCGGCCTGCGTACGATCCCGGTTCTCCTCGATATCGCCCACGATATGGAAGAGATGTGCCCGGATGCCCTGCTGCTGAACTACTCGAACCCGATGGCGATGCTGACCTGGGCGATGAACGCCGCCACCAGCATCCGCACCGTGGGTCTGTGCCACAGTGTGTTCGGAACCGCACACGAGCTCGCGTGGGTTCTCGATGTCCCGGCAGACGAGATCGATTACCTGTGCGCCGGCATCAACCACATGGCGTTTTACCTGAAGTTCGAGCGCAACGGCGAGGATCTCTATCCCGAGCTGAAGCGGCTGGCCCGCGAGGACAAGTTCCCGTCGTTCGAGCGGGTTCGCGCCCGGATCCTGCAGGCGTTCGGTTACTTCGTCACGGAATCATCCGAACATTTCAGCGAATACACGCCCTGGTTCATCAAGGATGGCCGTCAGGACCTGATCGATCACTACCGGGTTCCGCTGAACGAGTATCCCGCCCGCTGCGTCGACCAGATCGCCGATTGGACCGAGATGCGCGCCGCGCTGGTCTCGGATGATCCGAACGCGATGGACGACTACACCACGCGCAAGGCCGGCAAGCTCCCCGGCATGTGGGAACGCCGGCTCGCCGCGATCGGGATCGATCAGCCCGAGGAAGCCGAACACCTGCGCCAGACATTGTTGCACGAGCGCGAGGACCGGGCGTCGGTACACTCCGGTGAATACGGCACCCTGATCATCCACAGCATGGAGACGAATCAGCCTCGCGTCGTCTACGGCAACGTCGGCAACAACGGCGTCATCGCCAACCTGCCGCACGATTGCGTGGTCGAAGTGCCCTGCCTGGTGGACCACAATGGCGTGCAACCGACCTACATCGGAGATCTGCCGCCCCAGCTCGCCTCACTGATGCAGACGAACATCAACGTCCAGCGTCTCACCGTCGAGGCCGCGCTGACCGGCAAGCGGGAGCACATCTACCAGGCGGCGATGCTCGATCCGCACACCGGCGCCGAGCTCTCGCTGGACGAGATCACCGCCATGGTCGACGAGCTCATCGAAGCTCACGGCGACTTCCTGCCAGCCTACCGGTAAAAAACCATCTGCAAGGGAGGCTTTGAACGCCCGGCTCGCCTCATCGCCGAATGCGTTCAATGACCTCCCGCATCCGCTCAACACAGGGTCTGGACAAACAATCCGGCATCACCGGAGCATCATTATGTAGCCTCGGGTCCTGTGCCCGAGGCATCCCGCCTACAACGATTTGCGCAATGATCGACAGGGATCGGCCCCCTGCGGGAACCGATGGGCGGCGAGCCTGCGGCCAACCGCCCCTCCGTCCGATGCGCCTGGCTCGTGTCAATCTTCCTGCGGATCACCTTGGCACCCATATCGCACCCCCGCCGTCATCCCGAGCCTGAATCGCGAGCGGAACGAGTGATGAAGTGTCGAGGGATCTTTGCTCTGGCCACCCCGTTGGTCCCGAAAAACAAAGATTCCTCGACTTCGCTCGGAATGACGGGGTGCCGAACGGTGAGCGGGGAAGAACGACGCCCCCTCGCGCATTCCGGACGCGAGAGCCTACGATTCCTCCGTCGGCCCGTCCGTCCCATCCTCAGCGGGCGGCGGTGGGATCACCAGCACCTTGTCGATCCGGTGCCCGTCCATATCGACCACCTCGATCCGGTGCCCGTCAGCCGAGACCTCTTCCCCGACTGTGGGGATATGCCCGAGCTGATCCATGATGAAACCGCCGATCGTCTCGAAGTGCCCGTGCTCCTCGCCTTCGAGCTGGTCGATATCGAACAGGTCCCGGAACTCGTGGGCCGGGAACGCGCCGTCCACCAGCCACGAGCCATCGGTCCGCTGCGTCGCCCCTTCGACATCCTGCATACCATCCTCACCGAGATTCTCGACGAGGTCGTCCAGCACATCGCGCACGGTCAGCAACCCCTCGACCCCGCCGTACTCATCGACGATGATCGCCATCGGCATGTCCGAATCGCGCATCTGCTGCAGGACAGTCAATACCGGTGAGATCTCGGGCACGAACAACGCGGGCTTCATCACATCGCGGATCGTGGTCGATGCCCCGATCATGTGACAGTGCCACAGGTCTTCTGCGCTCACCACACCGACCACGTTATCGGTTGTTTCCTCACCGACCGGATAGATTTCATGCGGCGATTCGGCCATTCGCTGCCGGTTGATCTCATCCGGCTCAGCCAGATCCAGCCAGACGATCAGGTGGCGGGGTGTCATCAGCTCCCCGGCGGTCCGGTCGCCCAACCCGAAGACACCGGTCACCAGCTCCTGTTCGGCGCGCTCGAACACGCCGGCTTCCGTCGCCTGACGCAACAGCAGGCGGACTTCCTCCTCCGTCACCGCCGGTTCAGAGGACTGACCGAGGCGAAGCGCCTTGAGCAGGGCCGTACTCGATGCCGAAAGGAACCAGACGACCGGCGCCGAGATCGTGGCGAGAAACTGCATCGGCGGCGCCACGCGTGACGCGATCGCCTCCGCCCGTTGCAGGGCGAGTTGCTTCGGGACGAGCTCGCCGATGATCAGGGAGAGGTAGGTGATGAGCAACACCACGATGACCCCGCTGATCTTGGTCGCATGTGTCTCCAATGCGGGAATTTTCGCCAGCAGATCGGCGAAGGGCCCCGCCAGGGCCGCACCGCCGAAGGCACCGTTGACGATACCGATCAGGGTGATACCCGTCTGGACAGTGGAAAGAAACCGGTTCGGATCGTTGGCGAGACGAATTGCCACCACCGCTCCCGCATCGCCGCGATCGGCGCGTTGCTGGAGGCGCGAGGTCCGGGCCGAGACGATGGCCAACTCGGACATGGAAAGCAAGCCGTTGAGCAAAATCAACAGAAGAACGATCGCCAGTTGCAGGCCGATCACGTGGGGTGGTCATCCTTTCCCGCGGAGACGCGGATATCGCAGGTGCATCCCTATGCGCACGCACGGATTCCACGCAAGTATATGTTGCCCGATAGCAACTTCCGCGCCGGAATTGTGGTCTAATCGGGGAAAGCATCGAGGAGACCACCCAGCACGCGGCTCACGACAGGGAGAATTGGATGACTGACGGAATTGGCGCCCGAGAGATCAGCGAGGTCGCCCGGCGCGTCATCGCGGAAGTCGAAAAGGTGATCGTCGGCAAACGCGATGTGATCGAGCGGCTGACGATCGCGATCCTCTGCGAGGGTCATGTCCTGCTGGAAGACGTTCCGGGGCTCGGCAAGACGATGCTTGCCCGCTCCCTCGCAGGCGCGCTGGGAGGCGAGTTCAGCCGCGTCCAGTTCACGCCGGACCTGCTCCCGACCGATATCACCGGCTCGCTGGTCTTCAACCCGAAGACCGCCGAGTTCTCCTACCGCGAGGGGCCCATCGTCACCAACGTCCTGCTGGCCGACGAGATCAACCGGGCCGGACCGCGCACCCAATCGGCCTTGCTGGAGGCGATGGAAGAGCGGCAGGTCTCGGTCGAGCGGCACATCGTCACGATGCCGCGTCCGTTTTTCGTGATCGCAACCCAGAATCCGGTCGAGCTGGAGGGGACCTTTCCGCTGCCGGAGGCGCAGCTCGACCGCTTCCTGATGCGGCTCTCGATCGGGTATCCCGAGATCGAGGACGAGCGGGCCATGCTCCGCCGCTTCCGGGAAAACACGCCGCTCGAGTCAATCGAGGTCGTCACGACGACCGACGAGATGAACCGCCTGATTCGCGCCGTCCGCCGCATCCACATCAGCGACGCGGTCGAGGACTACCTGCTGCAGGTCATCCGCGCCACCCGCGAAACGGATGCGCTGGAGGTCGGAGCAAGCCCGCGAGCCGCCCTTGCGCTGGCCCGAGCCGCCCAGGCGTACGCCGCCGTGCAGGGCCGCGATTTCGTCAAGCCGGACGATGTCCGCCTGATGACCGGATCGGTGCTGGCGCATCGCGTCATCCCGACAGCACAGGCCGACCTGCTCGGTCAAAGCGCGGGGGATCTCCTCGCCGCGACGGTCGCCGACATCCCCGTTCCGGTCGAGTCGGGAAACGTGGTCTGATCCTATGGCGACGACGGTTTCCGGGAATCCACCGGTCGAGCTCTCCCGCTGGCGGCGCCTGCACGCCTGGTGGGAGAACCGCGATGCGGATATCAACATCCGCAAGTGGTGGGGCATCGCCGCATTGCTGCTCGCGGTGGCGGCGCTCATGCGGGAGCCGGTTCTGGGGCTGGTCGCGCTCGGGGTCGCGGTATTCGGGCTCGTACTCCGGCTCTGGTGGGATCATGCGCTCGACAAACTGACCTACACGCGGCATTTTGGGACGACCCGCGCCTTTCATGGCGATCAAGTGTCTGTCGAGCTGGTCGCGGAAAACGCGAAGCCACTCCCGATCGCGAGACTCGACGTGCGTGAGATGGTCGGTCCGAATGTCCGGATCGACGGTCAACATCTCGAGCAATCGGCGGAGACCGCCAACCTGATCTTCCGCACGATGTTCAGCCTCGGTATGTACGAGCGAGTCAGCCACCGCTACGTTCTCGATTGCTACCGGCGTGGTTGGCACCGCCTCGGGCCGGTGCGATTGACCGCGAACGACCCGTTCGGCATGACCGCGCGGGAACGGGAGATCGACGACCGCGAAGGCGTCCTCGTGTACCCCCGCATCGTCCCGATCACCCAGCTCGTCGTTCCGGCGCGGCAGCCATTGGGCGATTTCAAACCCGCCGCACCGCTGGTCGAAGACCCGATGCGTATGTCCGGCGTCCGGCCCTACGTCCCGGGCGATAGCCCGAAGCGCATCCACTGGCGCGCCACCGCACGGACCGGCGACATGCAGACGCGCGTTTTCGAGCCCAGCGCCACACCCGTCGCCGCGGTCTTCCTCGATACGATCACCTTCTCCCATCTCTGGGAGGGCCAGAATTCGGATTTGCTCGAGCTATCCGTCACCGTGGCCGCCTCGCTCGCGCAACAAATGCTGGAGGGGAAGCATCAGGTCGGGATGTACGCGAACGCACCCATCCCGAACCGGTCGCGTTCCGTTCGCATTCCGCCTGGACGCCGCCCCGGGCAGTTCACCCGCATCCTCGAAGAGTTGGCGATGCTGATTCCGGCCTTCGGCGAGCGGATTGAAAAGATGATCTCCGAGGAGCTTCCCCGTCTGCCGTGGGGTGCCTCCATCGTCATCATCACCAGCCGGGTAAGCGCGGAAATGCAACGCAGCCTGATGCGTGTGGCACGTGCCGGTGGCGCCCAACGATTCGTCCTGATCGCGATCGGTGAGGAACCGCCGCACCTGATGCCGGAGTTCCGCCGACGAGTCGCCGTCTATCACATGGGGATGGAGGAAACCTGGGATGTCATCGAGACCATCCAGCTCACCCGCGTCTCCTGAGGCGAGCCGCACCGGATTACGGTATCGTTGGCCAACGCTGGTCGCGCTGCCCGGGCTCATCGCCTTTCTCGGCGCGGCGTCCATCTCCCCCTTGATCGCGGTCTTTCTCAGCGACTCGTTCGGACTCTCCGGCGGCCGTGGCGCGCCGTGGAGTTGGGCCTTCGCGGTCATCGGGCTGCTCGGGTTCTGGTCGGCGAAGTTCATCAGCAGCCGGGGATTCTCGATGCGGATCTCGTCCGCAATCCTGGTCCTGCTGGCGCTGGTGATGATCGGTCTCTGGATCGCAGTGCAGCCAAATTACGACCTGAAACCGCTGCTGCGCGATCCGGCCTCACTGGTACATGAGAATGGCTACCTGATCCCGCCCATCTTTCTCGGGCTCGGCGCCTGGTATCAGGGCATCCGCTACGATTACGACCCCGGGCTTTTCTCGCCGGAAGAGGTGCGTAGCCACGTCCAGCGCGCATGGATCCTGCTCGCGGCAGGGATCGTGATCGCCGCGATGATCGGCGGCGGGATGGGCGATGCCGGCATCTCCGCCGCGGCGATCGCCGTCCCGGTTGCGATGGCCTGCAGCGCTGGCGCGGTCGCCGCCGCGGAGACGAACAATACCCGCTTCCTGGCATCCCGTCGCGGCAGCTCCGCTCCGGGATGGGATCGGTGGGCGCGGCTTTTCGGCGGTATCGTCGTCATCAGCCTGATCGTGACGTTGATCGCCGCGATCCTGCTTGGGCCGGATTCCCTCGCTTTCGTCAAGGACGGCCTCGGCACGATGTTCCGGGCATTGGGGACGGTGCTCTACTACGGGCTGTTCGCGATCGTCTACGTGATCTACTGGATCGTGCGCTTCGTCGCATGGATCGTCAACAGCATCTTCGGCGATGTCTTCGCCCCGATGGAGATGCCCAAATTCGAGCAGCAGGGTCAGCAGGAACAGCAGCAATATGAGGTCGAGGAAGGTGACGGGTTCGGACACGCGACCCTGCTCCGCTGGATCGCCCTTGGTATCGCGCTCGTCATCGTCGCGATCATCATCTTCCGGCTGAACCGGTCCCGGCAGCGGGGGAGCGACGATCCCGATGTCGAGGAAGAGCGGCAAAGCGTGTTCTCGGCGAAACTGGCGCGGCAGCAGCTCCGGGATCTCTTCCGCCGCAAACCGAAGGCCGAAAGACCACACCGGCTCGACCTCGATGTCCCACCATCATCGGTGCGCGAATCCATGCTCTATCTACAGGTGCTGGCGACCCGGCAACACGTCGGACGTCGCCCGGGCGAGACGCCTGCCGATTTCACCACACGCCTCGACCATCTGTGGCCGGGTCTGGCCGACCCCCTCGGCGTGATCCGCGATCGGTACGAGCACGTCCGCTACGGCGAAACAGCCGACGATCACGCTGCCGTCGTCGCAGCCTGGCAACGCATCTGGTCCGCCCGAAAGGATGTGGCGATTCCTCTGGAATCATCGGAGTAGCGGAATACGTGAACGCACACCCCGTCATAATGATGGGGCGTCGTCCGTCGAGATCCGTCATCCCGGATTTCGCCGCCGCGGGTCGGTTCCGGAACGATCAGCCACGTTGCATGATGTAGTCTCGGGTCCTGTGCCCGAGCCATGACGCGCAGCAGCATCATGGCGTCCCAATCCACGAATGCGCAATCAATGTCCTCCCTTGGTCGCCAACCTCGCAGGGAGGACGTGAACGCACATCCCGTCACACGGAACCCGGACGACTCATTGGCAATGACGCCGGAGCCTTCCTTCCGAAGGCCCCATGCCGCGAAGTGGCATACCTCCATCAGCCCTCACGCATGAAATACGTGTACATCCGCTTCGCATCGATCCGCGCGTACTGCGCCGACGCGCCCCATTCTTCCCACGACGGACCGTAGAATTCGAGCAGGAGATCGCGGAAGCCGGCGTGTTCCGGTGCGTTCACGTCGATCAGGGCGGCCGTCCCGTGCACCGTCACCCCGAGCTTCTCGCCCTCAAGATGCACCGCGCTGACGGCTGGTCGCTGGCGAATGTGGCGAAACCGGATCGAGTCCGGCGCCGATCCGAACCAGAACCGACTTTTGTAGAAAAAGCCGTCGACGGGTCCGACACGTGGCTCGCCTTTCGCCGTCACCGTCGCGAGGCTGAGCAGGCGCATCCCTTGCAGGGTGTCCGCAAGCTCCCGTGCGCTCAACCGCCGCGCCGGCGTGATGATGCCGCGCATATGCTCGCCCATCGACGCGTGACTTTCATCGAGCAACGCCTGCAACCGGTCAAGATCGGCCTGTGTCTCGTACATGTGCCCTCCGGGAATGTTCACGATGCTGGTTGGGACCCACAACCCATTGTGACACATGGCCTCCAGAACCCGGACGCGGTGCTCCGGAATTCCGGAGCACCGCGTCCACGATGACAATCAAGATCAGCAGGTTGCAGACACGGTGTCCGGATAATCGACGCCCTGCGGGCGCCGATAGGGCGGCGAGCCTGCGGCCAGCCGCCCCTACGTGCATAGTCGACCGTGTCAGCCTTCCTGCAATTCGCTTTCAGTCTCTTGGGCATGCCGACTTACAGCGGCATGCGGAACCTCTCGACCACCATCCGACGTCCTCTACGCGCTCAACCCGGCGGCCGCAAAGAGCTTCTTCTGGGCCTCGCACGTCTCCTTCGCGGCGACAAGCGGATCCTTCGCCGCCAGTTCGTTGATCCGCGCGCTGAACGGTTCCGCACCGACGGCGCAATCGACACCGATCTCCGCGAGCTTGCGGAGCATCTCCGCCGCCGGAATCACACCCGTCTCCATCGGCAGGGTTCGGCTCAAATCCTGTTGCTCGTCGATCGGGATTCCCTTCGGCGCATCGTTCGTGTGGATGAGCTGCACATCTTGCGGCGTCAGCACATCGAGATCGTCGAGCGTGCCGTGGGCGCAGTAGTGATGCCAGACATCGAACAACACCCCGACGTTGCCGGTGCCGACATCCTTCGCAAAGGCGAGCATATCCTTCATCGTGTGGACGAACTGGTATTCGAACTGGTCGCGCAGCGTTTTCGGCGAGATGAATTCGATCCCGAGCCGGATACCATACCGATCGAGCGCTTCGGCATAGGGTCGGATGCGCGTTTGCAGGTACTCGTACTGCGCGTCGTAGGGACGATCGTTGTTCGCCGGCATGATGCCGGTCGTCACGTTCGTCGCCCCAAGCGCAACGGCGACCTCCGCGTATGGACCCAGGTTGGCGATCTGGTCGTCGCGTACCGCATCGTCCATCCAGTTCACCGGCGGCCCCCAGACGGCAGGACGGATGCCCGCATCCTCGAACATCGCTTTCAGCGCGTCGAGACCCTGCGATCCGGCGATCTCGCGTGCCTCGACGATATCGAACGCGACACCCCGGAATCCGGCATTCTTCGCGAGCGAGATCGATTCCGCGAGGCTCAAACCGGTAATGCCGATCGCATGGGGAAGAAGTGCGTTGTACAAGGGGTTCCCTTTCTTTGCTAAACAGGAGTGCCCGTAGCAGAAGACGCATCCGACTCCGCTACGGGCGGGAGTCTTGCCTCACCCTATGCCAGCACCTCGTCCGGAACGGTAACGCTGAACGGGGTGGCAACCCCGCTCGTCCCCGCAACCGGATCGCCCGTTGGATCTTCCGGAAGCGAGACCGTCTGCCCGAGCTGCGCCGAAAGATAAGCGCCCTTGATCACCTGCAGCACGCGCGCGGCAAGATCGAAGGAGGCGGGATTATCGGCACCGCTGCGAACGACCTCGATGAAATGTCCGATTTCGGCGGTGAAGCTGGAGATGACCGGCGTCTCCAGCTTCGAGGGCTCCGGCCAACGATAGACCTGGTGCCGCAGCTCGGAGGCGGATCCCGCAAGGGCTCCATGCTCGCCGCTGACCTCGAACTGCGTACCGCCGACGACATCCAGCGCCCAGCTCGTCAGGATCGTACCAACCGCACCGGAGGCGAACCGCACCACGACCTGCCCGGTATCCTCGGTCGGCAGGTGCGTCATCAGGAATCGACTCAGGAACCCTGTCACCTCGATCGGACGATCGTTGTTCGCCAGCGCGAGCAGGCGGTACGTTCCGTGGTAGCCCGTATCCAGCAATTCACCGCCGCCCGACTGCTTCAGGTCGGCCCGCCATCCGGCCAGGTCGCCGGCCGAGACAGGCGTGCGGCTATGCGGATTGAAGGCCCGATTCTGGAAGGATTCGATCGAGCGGAAGAGAAACGGCGTCCCGATCGCGCCGGTGGCGATCAACCGGCGTGCCTCGATCAACGACGGCTGGAAAAGCTGGTTGTGCGCGCTCATGAAAATGACGCCGCTCTCCTCCAACGCCTGCTGGATGCGTCGCGCATCCTCCAGATTCGTGCACAACGGCTTCTCGCAAAGGATCGCCTTGCCCGCTTTCGCGGCAGCGATGATCGCGTCCGTATGAAGATGATGCGGCAGGCAGATGTCCACGACATCGATCCGCTCGTCGCCGAGCATCTCATCGAGCGAGGCATATGTTGCGGCCTCGCCATCGGTGTAGGTCTCGCTCATCGCCTGAGCGCGGTCGATCGCGATGTCGGCGAACGCCGCGATAGAGGCCTTCACCGGATACTGACTCCATCCGTTCGCATGTTGCCGGGCGATATTGCCTGAGCCAAGGATGCCGACATTGAGGGTGTGCTGGCGTGCCATAGAGAACCGCATTCCTTCCCGTTGGATCCGGGCCGAAAGCACCCGCTTCCGGTATCGTTCGCGGGATTGTATCCCCTGCTCTCCATAATGGGGAAGAGGCCCGGCACCCTGAAAGATCGATGAGCGCGGCTCACCACACATCCGTAGGGGCGGATGGCCGTAGGCCCGCCCTCTCGGCGCCCGCAGGGCGTCGAGTATCCGGGCACTCCGCCACGACCATGTCAGGCAGGATCAAAGATCCCTCGACACCTCGTCACTCGCTCCGCTCGCAACTCGGGCTCGGGATGACAGAGCCTCGTGTCCGTGGCGATCCCGGATCAGCTGCACGCGAGAAGACCGTCGTCTCAGGCACAGGACCCGAGACATGTCCATACCCATGAATGCGGAGAGGCCTGCCGCGTCCCGAACGCAGCGAACGGATCGATTCGCTACGCCAGAGCGGGTTCCACCCGCAGTTGACGACTCGCAACTCGACTCAGCAACACGACGAACCCCGCCATCAACAAAAACCCGACGAGGATCGCCACCGAGTACATCGCGACCCCGCCATACCCTCCCACCTCATGCGGATCGATGAAATCGTACGGGTACCAATCCACAATCGGCCCGCGAATCAGGGAGTAAACGAGGAAGAGGAGGGGATACACCGTCCAGATCAGTGCCTTCCGGTACGAAAGTCGAGTGACCGGCGGCTGCAAAATCAGGTCGACCACCATGACGATCGGCGTCAGTTGATGCAACACGGCATTCATCCAGGAATGACTACCATCGAACGGGTTGAACAACCCGCCGAGCAACGTCGCATAGACCACCCCGGTCGTGACCATGAACATAACCCCGGCGCCGCGGACGAAATTCCACCGTTCCGAATGGAGGAACGCAGCGGGCAGCACCGCACCCAGAATGAGGATCACACCGGCGATGATATTGCTCTGGAATGTGAAGAGACTCCAGAAATTCGCCGGATTGAAATCCGGCTTGTGCCGGTTTTGGTCGATAAAATCCCAGACAACTGCCCAGATCGCCAGCGCCCCGAATGCGAAGCGATACCCTCGTACCCACGTGTCGACGATCATTCACTCCTCCTGACAACGACCTGTAAAGTGCCGCAGACCTGACCGACCCTCCCACACCCGCCTGGCACAAAGCATCCGCCCACCGGGAATCGGGACGCATTCGCCCTACACCGAGAGTTCAAGCTCCTGCAGATCCAGCTTCCGTTCGACCTCGCGACGAACCTCGTCGCTGATCTCACCCTGATCGCGCAGTTCGAGCAGGGCATTCCTCGCGGCCTGGATCGCCTTTTCCCGATTCAGGATCCGGGGCCGCATCACATCCTGAATCTGCGTCGCCGCCGATTGTTCAGGCATGGAGGTAAAACGCTCGAACCGGGATTGCATCTCTTTCAGCATCGGCCGCAGCTCAGGCTCCAGCTCCGGCATGTTCTCAAATGCCTGCCGCATCTGCTCGTACATCGCCTGGTGCACGACCCGTTTCGCGAGTTGCATCTCCTTCGCATACCCATCGTCGCTGGCAAACCGGAGCTTGCGCAATATCCACGGCAGAGGTAGGCCGAAGCCGAACAAGGTCGCCACGATCACGATCGCAGTGACCAAAATGATCTCGTTTCGATGATCGAACGGCGCGCCCGAATTCGTCACCAGGGGGAGCGCCAGCGCCGTCGCCAGGGAGACCACGCCCCGCAGACCCGACCAGGCGATGACGAACTGGTACCGGGAGTCCTCCAGATCGCCACGTCGCGATCGTCTGCCTCCCGGATTGATGGAGCTGGCAAAGACATAGAAGAACCGGGCGACGATCATCGCCGCGAGCACCGCCGCCGCGTGGAGCAAAATGCTGGGGACCTGATCCGCCGGGAACAGCTCCCGCAATACGGCAAGCTCGGCTCCGATCAGGAAAAAAACGAGACCGTTGACGACGATCGTCACAAGGTCCCACACGGCAAGGCTCCGAATCCGGACACTGGCGGTCATCGTGCGCGGCGATTCGTAGCCATGGACGAGACCGGCCGTCACGACCGCCAGCACCCCCGAGCCTCCGAGCCGTTCGGCGAGCAGGTAGGTGAGAGCAGGGGCGATGAGCACCGCGATCAGGGAAAGTGAGGGATCGCCCAGGATCGTCAGGATACGACCCAGGAGCCAGCCCACCACACCTCCCACGAGGACGCCCACCACGACCACGATCACGAACTCCAGCAGGGCATTGGGGAACGAAAATTCTCCGGTCACGACGGCGCTCACGGCGAAGGTGTAAACCACGATCGCACTCGCGTCGTTGATCAGGCTTTCCCCTTCCAGGATGGTCACGATCCGCTTCGGAGCGCCCAACCGCTGGAAGATCGCCGTCGCGGCGACAGCATCCGGCGGCGAAACGATCGCGCCAAGCACGAATGCGGCCGGCCAACCAACGCCGGGCACCACCCAGTGGACGACCAGTGCGACCAGGGCCGTGGTGACGACGACCAGACCGACCGCCAAACGCGATATCGGGCGAAAGTTGGCCTTGAAATCACGGAACGAGGTCGTTTGAGCTGCCTGGAAGAGGATCGGCGGCAGGAAAATAACGAGCACGATCTCCGGATCGAGCTCGATCGTGGGTGTCCACGGCAGGATGGCCAACCCCAAACCGCCCACCATCAGGAGCATCGGGTAGGGGACCTTTGTGCGCTCGGCAACCCAGACCAGCGCGACGACCGCGATCAGCAGTCCGACGATCATCTCGAATGTTTCCACGGTTTGATCGCTCCCGTGTTGCGTGCGTCACGATACCTGTCCGGCAAAGCCCCCTGTAACGCACAGCATACCAACCCCGCGGTCACCACATCCGTCATGTGGAATCCCGATGGTTCATGGAGGATAGCGTCGGGGCCGTCCTTCCGAAGGCCCAATGCCGCCGTCGGGGCCGTCCTTCCAAAGGCCCGATGCCGTTGTAGGGGCCGTACTTGCGAAGCAATGTCGGCCCGATGCCGCGAAGCGGCATAACCGGCCTGCCAGCACCCAGGCGGCAGCAAGGGTCTTCAGGAGGAAGCTGCCGCCGTCGAGGTCGCCATCTCCGCGAGCTTCATCACCGTCGTCCAGTTACGGTTCGTCTGCGGCACGCTCAGCTTCGGCAGGAACACCGCCCCCGTCATTTTGTTCGGATAGGAGAGATAGACGACATCGCCGATCACCCGGTAGTCATCGTCACCCCGTGGCAGGTCGGCCAGCTTCGCCACCTCGTCAGGATCGGGCGTTTCCGCGAGGAATGTGACATGAAGCGTCTTTGGCTCCTCCACACGTTCAGGGAAGGGGTTCCCAGCGACCACCCGGCGCACTTCCTCGTCCGTGCGCACGATGATCGCGACATCCATACCAAGCTGACGCCGGATCGCCTCATGAATGTTTCGCGCGATATCACCATTCGGGGACATCGCTGTCGTGAACACCACATTCCCGCTGTTCACGTAGGTTTGGACATTGCCATACCCAAGCCCCTCGACAAGCTCGCGCAAGGCGGCCATCGCGATCCGCTTGTTCCCGCCCACGTTGATCCCTCGCAACAATGCGACGTAGGTAGCCATCGTTCCTCCATTCATCCGTTCCGTCCGGATTCATCGCGTTCCCGCATGGCACGATCGATGCCGAATGTAGCACCAAAATTTTCCCCTTCAGCGCATTGCAGGAAGATCGGGAGGTCCACCACGTCAAGTGCAGGGGTGAGCAGTCCGGAGGAGGTGAGGTGAGGCCGCAGGCCGACAAACGTGAGCGGCCCCGTTCGCGTCCTGAGAGAAGCGAATGGGTCGATCTTCAGGACACCACGTCGACCATTGCACAATTCGCTGTATCTGTTTTCGTCCACTCTCTTGACAGAATCTTCGGGCGTTCCTAGCATGTTCCCAATCTACCGATATGGGTATTTTCGGAGTCGCTTTGGCTCCGGAAATACCTTTCTACAAAGAAGGATAAATGAGCGATGAATTCGGGTGAACATCAAGGCGGAAGCAGCGGTGCAAGGCAACCGTTGTCGCTGACAAGACGGGCCGCCCTCGCCTCCGGAGTAGGGCTCGCGGGAATGGCATTTTTGCCGGGTATCCTGCGTGCCGCGGCACAGGCAGAGTCGACCGGCGGTCGTCTCCGCTTCGGTATCAGCTACGACACCGCAGTGTTCGACCAGCTGACTTCGGGAACATCCCCGCTGGCATCGGAGTGGGTCTTCGAGAATCTCGTCATCCGCGCGGATGACGGAAGCTACAAACCGTGGGTGGCGGAATCCTGGGAGACCTCCGAGGATGGCCTCGAAATCACCTTCCAGATTCGACCGGGAATCACCTTCCACGATGGCACACCCCTGAACGCCGAAGCGGTCAAGTGGTTTTACGATGCCGCGCGCGATCCGGAAGGCCAGCACATCTTCTCGGCGTCCTACTCGGCCGTCGAGGACATCGTCGTCGATGACGAGCTCACGGTGCGTTTCGTCTTCTCGGCGCCATCGGTTGCATTCTTCGACACGATCGCCAGCTCCTTCGCCGGTATCATCAGCAAGACCGCGTATGAGGAAGCCGGCGATCAGTACGGCATCAGCGTGGTCGTCGGCAGCGGTCCGTTCAAGTTCAGCGAATGGACGCCCAACGACACCATGGTGCTGGTGCGCAACGAGGAGTACAACTGGGCGCCTGGCGATATTGCCGAAAATGCCGGTCCGGCGAAGCTCGACGACCTGGTCGTCCGCATGATCCCGGAAGCCGCAACCTCGATTGCATCGCTCGAGGCCGGAGAGCTGGATGTCCTCTACAGCGTTCCGGTGCAGGATTACGCGCGTTTGCAGAGCGACGATCGCTTTACCTTCAAGACGCGTCCCAAGTATGGCGGAGCGCTGTCGCACCTGAAGATCAACCACGGGCGAGAGATTTTCTCCGACCTGCGGGTGCGCCAGGCGTTGAATATGGCCGTGGACCGCGAAGGCATCGCGGCCGCCGTGTACCAGAACATCGCGGGCGAGGCGGCCTATGGCTATCTTCCACCGCATTTCCCGTCGCACTATCCCGACGCGAAGGAAATCGGGTATGCCTACGATCCGGAAGCGGCGCGGGCGCTCCTGGAAGAAGCTGGCGTTGGCGGCGAACCGATCTCCCTCAAGATGATCGCGACCAACCGGTCGGACGAGATGGCCGTCGCGCAGATCGTCCAGACGAACCTCAAGGATATAGGGATCGATGTTTCCATCGAGACCAACACGCCGTCGGCCACGTTCGAGTATTCGCAGACCGGCGACTTCGATCTCTACCTCGCCCTCTGGGGTTGGGGAAGCCCGGATATCCTCAACTCGAGCTTCGTCACCGGCGCGGACAGCAATCGCAGCGCGATCGCCGATCCCGAACTGGATACGCTTCTCGCGGATGCCATCGGTGCTCCGTCAATCGAGGAGCTGAACGAGCGATACCAGCTCGCCGACAAGTACCTGATCGAGAACGCGATGTGGGTTCCGCTCATCTTCCAGACGGACCTGATCGCCGTTCGCAACGAGGTCGCGGGCTTCGACTTCAATGCCATGGGCGACCTCTCCTTCCCGACGGACTGGTCGATCGACAACTAGAGCGAAGGGCGGGATGGTTGCGAGGCTCACCAAACAGAGTGTAGGGGCGGGCGGTCCGAAGGACTCGCCGCCCATCGGCTCCCGCAGGGAGTCGATCTTCAAGCGATCATGTCAACCTTAAATATGTGCTGGTGGTGAGCATTCGATCTCGCCACCAGCACGTCATGCTTGAAGCAGAGGGTCATTTCCACGCATGAGATTCGTGTTCCGAAGACTCCTGATCGCGATCCCGTCCCTCCTGATCGTCAGTGTCTTTATCTTTATGCTCCAACACCTCGCGCCCGGGGATCCGACGTATCTGGTCACCGGTCCGGTCGTTTCGGACGAGGTCTACCAACGGACCCGCGCGCAACTCGGGCTCGATGAGCCACTCCCGGTGCAATACTGGACCTTCCTGTCCAACGTCCTCCGGGGCGATCTGGGTACATCGCTCCTCTCCAAGCGTCCCACCCTGGATCTCATCGTCGACCGGTTGCCGAAAACGCTGGCGATCAGCCTCGGGGCGATGGCCCTGAGCTACGTGGTCGGCATGACGGCAGGAGTCATTGCGGCAATCAAGCGAGGTTCCATCTGGGATGTCCTGGTGATGGGCGCCGCGACGCTCGGCATGGCCGTCCCCGGTTTCTGGCTCGGGCTCATGCTCATCATGCTGTTCGCCGTACGCCTCGATTGGCTTCCGGCCAGCGGCGCCAGCACTCCCCGGCATTTTGTCCTGCCCATCCTGGCGCTAGGCGCCGGAGAAGCAGCATCGATCGCGCGCGTCATCCGCTCCAGCATGCTCGAAGCGCTTTCGGGAGATTACATCCGAACCGCCCGGGCGAAAGGGTTGCGGGAAGGCATCGTTATCGTGCGTCACGCGCTACGGAACGCCCTGTTACCCATCATCTCCATTCTCGGCATGCAGATCGGTTTCCTCCTCACCGGTGCCGTGATCGTGGAAACGGTGTTTGCCTTTCCCGGCCTGGGACGTCTGCTCATCGACTCCATCCTGAACAAGGATTTCCCCGTCGTCCAGGGCGTTCTCCTGGTTATTGGCTTGATGATCGTGTTAGGAAACCTTCTCGCTGATGTCATCTATCGCTTTGTCGACCCCAGAATCGAAACCATCTAGGGCCGTCCGTATCCTCCTGTTTCGAAACAGGCAGATCCTGTTTGGCGGCGCCATCGCGCTCGGTCTCATCCTGATGGCGATCGGGGCGCCCCTTTTCGCGCCCATGGACCCCGCAAAACAGGAGCTGGTCAACACGCTCAAACCCGTTGGCACCTCCGGGCATCTCCTGGGGACCGACGAGCTCGGCCGGGATGTGCTCAGCCGCCTGATCTGGGGTGCCCGCGCCTCACTCCTCGTCGGATTGCTGACGGCGCTCATGAGTATCTGCATCGGCGTACCCCTGGGACTCGCCGCTGGCTACTTTGGTGGCAGGGTCGACACATTGGTGGCCCGCATCGTCGACGCCGTGCTGGGCGTCCCGTCGATCCTGTTGGCCCTCGGCCTCGCCGCGATCTTTGGCCCGAGTCTGCTGATCATCGTCATCTCCCTAGGTGTCGTGTGGTGGGCGAGCTACGCCCGGATCGTCCGCGCCGAAGCGATGGCCCTGAAGTCGATGGCATTCGTTGAGGCAGGGCAATCCTTGGGATGCTCGAACAGCAGGATCATCTTCCGGTACATGTTGCCGAACGTCTTGCCCATCGTCCTGGCGCTTTCGGCCTCCACCGTCGCTGCCGGGATTCTGGTCGAAGCGTCCCTGAGCTTCCTCGGCGTCGGCACGCAACCTCCGACCCCGAGCTGGGGCGCGATGTTGTCGACCGGCAGGAACTACATCCACAGCGCCGGCTATCTGGCGACCATCCCGGGGCTGGCCATTGTCCTGGCGATCCTCTCGCTCAATATCCTCGCAGATGGCTTGCGAGACCTTTCCGACCCGACGCTCCGGAAATAACATTGCCGGACAAGGAAAATCGACCATTGGCGTTTGTAACTGGAGTTCGTATGGTTCTCGACAACCTCACCCCGATCATCGAAGAGAGCATGGAACGGTGGGCCGTCCCTGGCCTGACCATCGGCATCCTGGAAGATGGCCACATATCCGCCGCCGCATATGGTGTCCGGGATCTTGAAACGAACGAGCCCGCCACATCGGACACGATGTTCGGCGTCGGCTCCATCAGCAAGATGTTCACGGCCACCACTGCGGTGAAGATGGCCGACGAAGGCCGGCTGGATCTCGACCAGCCGATCGAGACGCTGGCACCGACGGCGACGATCCCGGCGGCCCTGAGGGGAGCCGGAGTGTCGCTTCGCCACCTGTTGAGCCACCGAAGCGGACTCGACGGAGACGGATTCGCCGATTTTGGCGACGACGATCAGGCGCTGGAACGATATCTCGCATCGCTCGACCATGTCGGGACGCTTTTCCCGGCCGGCGCATCGTGGTCCTACGCGAATATCGGCACCTGCATCGCCGGACACATCCTCTCCTGCGTCGCAGGGTTGCCGTTCGAAACCCTCGTCCAGCAAGAAATACTTGCGCCGCTTGGCTTGTCCCGAACCGGATTCGGCCAGGCACCCATGCCCGACAATGTCGCGACCGGCTACGATCACGGACCCGGCGAGGAGCCGAAGCCGCATCCGGCGGGCACGACGTGGCGCTCGGCCAATCCCGCGGGCGGCATGGTTTCGACCGTCGACAACCTCCTTCGCTTCGCCGCGTTCCATATGAGCGACGGGAAGGTCGGCGATCAGCAGGTCATCAGCCAGGACGCCCTGCGATCCATGCAGCAACCATTGGCCCGGTTGACGTCCGTCGATCGCTGGGGCCTGGGCTGGGCGATTCGCTCGGTTGGCGACGTCGAGGTAATCGAGCACGGCGGCTGGATGGACGGATATCGCGCCAAACTTACGCTGCTTCCCCACCGAAACACCGCGATCGCCATCCTGAACAACGGCGGATTCGGTCACGCCGCAAACGACGAGATCCTCGCCGCCTTGTTGGAGCGGCATTTCGGCGCCGTCGATCCGGATCCGACCCCGCAGCCACTGTCGGAAAGCGAAGCGGCACGGTTTACCGGTCAATACAGGAGCTCCCATGTCGATATCACGATTCGGCATGAAGCGGGGCAGTTGAGCGCCTTCTACAAGACGGCCTGGCACGAGAACGACGGCGCGGAGATCGGACTCGGCGCGATCGCGCCAGACGAGCTGATCATCATGGATGGCGAGTTCAAGGACGACCGCATCGTGTTCCTGCCCGAGTTGGAAGATCAGGATCGCAGGGCGATCCGGTTTCTTTCGCGCGTCCTGTACACCGTGTAGCCAGTCGCCACTCAATGACGATCACCGATAGCGCTGGCGAGTATCCACCAGCGCGATCGGTTCCGGAAGCGAGGCCGTTGTCCCGGAGGCCAGCCCGGTCGCCTCCCCGAGCGCGTCGGATAGCCAGTACGCGTAATTCTCGGCGACATGGAGGCTATCACGCCGCGTCGTCAAATTGCCGATCACGGCCGGGCAGGTCGTATCCGTGCAGAAGTACGGAATCAGGTTCACGTACTCCGCGTCATGTGCCTCGGCAACCCGCTCTTCCATTTCATTGTGGCCGGCGAGAACGGCGTCAGCGATCGGGACACTGCAGGCCTCGACATCGTCCGGATGCGTGCTCAGGCAATCCAGCCCCGGCTCGTCCGCATAGGCGATATCCCCCAGCACCACGAGGCGGTCGGTATGCGGCGCGATGCGGTCGAGCGTCGTGGCGAGTCCCGATTTCCACGCCTTCTCGATCGCGCCATCATCCTTCGTCGGTTCGCCATTGTCCGAGAGAATGACGCCCTTCCGCGCTCCCGTGACGATCACCACATCCGGCTCGATCTCTTCGATCTGCCCGAAGACCCACTGGCGATATTCGCCGCATTCCGTGTATTCGCGTCCAAGAGAGGTCGAATAGTTCGGGAAATCCGCGGCCGGGCACCCCGGCTTCGTCAACTGGATCACGCGCCAGTGATCCTGCTTGCCGATCTCGTCGAAGGCCGGGATCCACATCGCGCCGTGGGAATCGCCAACAATCGCGACCGTCCGATCGGCGTCCGGATCGCCGAAGACGCAGGCGGCCGACGTCGTATCCTGGCGGGTGACATCGCATTCGCCCTCGTAGGCCGGATTTTTCAGGCGGGCGGGTTGCTCCGGCCATTCCGAGACCTGCGTCGCCTCGACGACCGCCTGCTCGACCTCCGTGCTATCCGGAAACTGCGCGACATCGGCCTCCGCCAGCTCCACCGGAGCCGGCTCCTTGTGAGCCTCGGCATACCAGGTAGCGACGCTGCTGCTCATCAACACGAGCGAGAGCCCGAAGGCCACGCTGACCGCCGGTGCGCGCTCCTTGAGGACGCGGGCAGATCGCAGCGGATTCTCCAGCACCGCGTAGGTGATCGCCGAAATGCCGATCGCGACGGCGCAAATCCCGAGGTTCTCGCCAACGGAGAGGGTGCGCCCGGCCCGGCCCCAGGCGATGACCAGCAGCGGCCAGTGCCAGAGATAGACGGAGTAGGAGAGCGTGCCCATCCACTGGAACGGCCAACGCTTCAGCACGATCTCGGCTCCCTCATTCGGGGCGGCGGTCCCGCCAGCGATCGCGAGTGCGGCCCCGATCACGGGAACGAGCATTGCCAGCCCGGGAAAGACGGTCGCGGCATCGTAGCGCATCGCCGCCGCGAGGATCGCGCCAACACCGATCCAGCTCAGGACAATCCCGACGCGACGGGGAATCCGCAGCAACGCCGGTGCCACCACGGCGAGCATCGCGCCGATTCCCAGTTCCGACGCACGGGTGAACGGCGAGAAATAGGCGGTCGTCGAGTCGGTGATCGTCTGATGATTCGACCAGATCAGGGAGACCCCGATGATCGGGATCAGGACGATTGCCAGCTTGAGACGCAGGTTCCGCGATCGGGCGACGAACGCCGTCGTCATCATCAGCATCGGCCAGACGAAATAGAATTGCTCCTCAACTGCCAGCGACCAGAAATGCTGCAGTGGGGAAGGCGGCGCCTGAGCGCCGAGATAATCGGTACCTTGCTGGATGAACCGGAAATTCGCCGCGAACAGCGCCGACCATCGGGCGTCCCCGGCAACGACATTGGCGCGGTGATCGCCCAACCACGCGTACGATGCGACGACGGTGACGATCAGGACCAGGGTGCTCGCGGGCAACAATCGCCGGGCTCGCCGGGCATAGAAATTCGGCAGGGAGATGCGACCGTTCTTCTGGACTTCCCTGATGAGAAGCCCCGTGATCAGGAATCCGGAAAGGACGAAGAAAACGTCGACGCCGACATAGCCACCGCCGAAAAGCGCCCAGCCCGCATGATCGAAGAGCACGAGGACGACCGCAATTGCGCGCAGACCCTCGATATCGGGTCGGAAGGCGCGTGCCTTCGCCGATTCCGCCTGCGATACAGGCGCCGTTGATGAGATGTGTTCCATAACGTGAGTGAAATGCTCCGTACGTGAGTGTCCGAACGGAAACGTCCGGATCCGTGTCGCCAGCCGCGACGCTTCACGCAATCGGGTTGCCAGGGAGATCGAGGTAACGCGGTACGCCAGAATGGAGCAGAAGATGCTGGATGCAACGAAAACGAGCCCTCCACCGTATGGTGGAGGGCTCGCTGCATCGATTCCTGGCGGGAGATTAGTCCTGCTGGGCGTCGACGAGGGCGACACGCACGGCGCGCTGCCGGCTGCTGTCGCGCGGATCGGGCTCGGTGTCGAAGGTGACCTGCTGGCCTTCGCGCATCTCCTCGAAACCGCCATCAAGGACGGACGAGTGATGGAAGAAGAGATCCTGTCGGCTGCCCTCGGGCGTAATGAAGCCGAAGCCGCGATCGCGAAGGCTCTTGATGGTACCGGTACTCATGTTGTGATGCTTTCTGTCCGGCGTTCCTCAAAGGGAGGGGCCGGGTCTCTGCCGGTTAGCCCCAGTGGCTCTCCGGTATGGTCGTACTATAACAGGTGTTATACAATCAATGCAACGTAACAGATGCCATAGTGAGCATGGGAGTACATGAGGGAATGAAAACCATCCGGGCATTGCGGCAGGAGCGAGGATGGTCGCAATATGAATTGGCCTTGAAAGTGGGGGTGCATCCTCAGGCGGTATACCTGTGGGAGCGTGGCCGTCGCACGCCACAGGTCCCCCAGATGCGCAAGCTCGGCCAGGTCTTCGGCATGTGCTCGGACGATATCGATCTCGAGATTCGCGACAACGGCGTGGAACACGCAACGCCTGCACAGGAAACAGATGCGTAACCACACTTCCGGATAGATCAGCGGGAATAGATGAGATTAGCCGAGTTGGCGCCACCTGTGCGTACCCGCTGGACTCGGCTCCGATCGGCTGCCGCCTACGCATCGTCCCGGGGCGCATATCTCCAGCGCAGGATGCCGACGCTGAGAATCACCAGCCCGCTCAAGTACGCCACATACGCTCCGAATGAAAAATCCAGACGCGCCACAACCGGATCGCTCACATCGCCGAACAGGTGGGCGTTCAATCCCTCGAAAAGCAGGGGCAGATGCAGCGCGACGAGATATCGACTCCACGCCTGGTCGTCGAGCATCTCGATACCGATGTTCGCCAGCGCGGTAAGGACCACGAAGAGAATGATGATCACCGTAATCGCGATCCCCTTGCGGTTGGTGAAAGACGAAATCGCGAGGCCAAGCGTGCCGAGGACGATCGCGACCGTAAAACCCGCGAAAATCACCCGCCCCAGATCGCCCAGATTGTCCTTCATCGCCTGCAAGGCACTTTCCGTGGTGAGCTGACGCCCCAGCCACAGCAGAATCGACGGAACCACCGTCATGGTCATCGTCAGCAACGTCATCGCGACGATCTTCGCCAGCACGTAGTCGCCGCGGGTAATCGCGCGGGAAAAATAGAGCGGCAGCGTGCGCTCGTGCCGATCGACGCAGATCATCTCCGGCGCGGCGGTCCCGACAAAGATGCCGACGATCAGAAAAATCGCCTGAAGGTAACCGGAGTAGGAGGCGAACTCAAGATCCGGCACGATCGCCGACAGCCCGATCATGATCAGCAGCGGAATCGCAATCGCGACGTAAAGCAGGAAGGGCAGGAGCTTCGCTGTCCAGCTCTTGCGGATCCCCATCGCCCGCTTCATCGAATAGCCGATCAGCGAGGCGATCGCCCCGCGCCGGCCTCGTCGAGGCCCGTCGTAATGCGCATATCCGCGATCGAAAACCTCACCGTAGCGCGGCGCATCCGGTTGCGGAGTGGGAATTCGCGTCGTTCCTGCCATAAGCGATCTCCCTGAACGGAGCCGGACGGAACCGTCAGGACACTGCCCGGCGCCTCCGGAAAAGCACCTGCGCCTCCCGCAGGAGGACTCATCCCTCGTCCCATCGAAATCGATCACAGGATTGTAATCCGGGAGGGGTCATCATCGCTTCCAAGGTACGTGTGGCTTGGTGGCTGGAAACTACCGTCCAGCGGCCAGAGAGAACGGGCTCCCGAACCACCATCGCGTAGGGGACGTCTTGGATGCGCACGCAAGAAACCTTCTCGACAACCGCGTTGTGCGCATCCAATGGCGTCCCTTTCCCCGCAGCCGCATACGGGGAGGCCATTAAACGCGTACCACCGAGATGTTCGGGCCGGTGGATTGTGCGCGTTAAGGACGTCCCTAGAGGCTGTTATGAACTTCACAGGACACCGATTACAGGGAGTGCCTGTTTCCACATGAGCATGGCAAAGGCGATCAGGTGAAAGCCCTTCAGAACCTCGGCCAGTCGCTCCTGATCCCGCGCCAGGCGGCGGAACCGGCTCATCCAGCCGAAATCCCGTTCGACGACCCACCGCCGGGGCAATAGCACGAAGCCGCGCTTG
>Ga0180216_1000402_pt1 | contig 47012 bp, 44 predicted proteins | sample eDN3rd37CBELigMG_FD_128879 | JGI IMG/M metagenome (GOLD analysis project Ga0180216, IMG submission 128879) | Enriched Miracle-Growth compost microbial communities from Emeryville, California, USA - eDNA 3rd pass 37_C BE-Lig MG (version 2)... ...
AGTAATTAGCTCCTGTATGAAGCTCTTTCATAAGGGAATCACCTCGGAATTAGTATGCCTTGGTGATCAGTCTTCTAATACTTGTTTTCGATAAGATGTAGGTGATTGCTGATAGGCTTTCCGAAATTGCTTAGAAAAGTAAAGCGCATCCTGAATTCCTACCGAGGCAGATACCTGCTCAATCGTAAGCTCAGGTCGTTCTCTCAGCAAATGTCTTGCATGATCAAGGCGCAAATTAAGTAAGAAAGTGCTCGGAGGCATGCCGACCTTCTGCTTGAACAATCTCGATAAATAGGCACGATTATAGCCAAATGCTTCTGCCATATGCTCAATGCTGACGGGATGTGTATACTGTGAAGTCAGATAGTGCACCATTTGTTTATGAAGCTGCTGCTCTGCACGAGATGAGCTTGGCAGCAGCTGAGCTTCTGGGAGCTGCTTCTTTCCGTAGTCTGACATTATAAGCTGGAGCAAGCCTGATGCTCGTATAGATGAAGTCACATGACCTTCGCGAAACGCTTCTAGTATTTGCTGATAGCTGGAGGCTGTATGGTTATAATCATCTAAGGATACAACTTCACAAGTGGGCTGAAACCCTGCAAGTGCAACGAGCTGATCAGCCTCATCGCCAGTGAACGCTACCCATCGGTATTGCCACGGATCATTTGCGTCCGATTCATAGGATATGAGCTGATTGGGGCGAATGAGGAAGGTATCACCTGCCTCGAGTTGATAGCGCTCATGCTCCGTCACATAGCTGCCACGTCCACTTAGAACAATGTGCATAAGGTAAAAGCTATATACTTTAGGACCAAGCCGGTGGTTGGGGAGTGTCTGACTTTCCCCTGCGAACAGGACATGCAGGCTGCCGTTTTGCTCCATGCTTGGATTAGAAGCAACTCGATAGCTTTCTGGTTTATAGACAGTCTGCTTGTCTGGTGGCTGCTCCTCTGGTCGATTGAATGATGTATGGAACATTGCTAACCCCTCCTTATGTACATTGTACCGTATTGAAATGATGTGTAAAGTCACATTAGTCCATACACATTTCACTTGTAACCATTTAGTTAAATGAGTTTAATGTCTATAATAAAAGCAAGATCTACAATAACATTGTTGTAAAGGATGGTACGATTCATGGCGAATATTCAAGAGTTGAAAAATGAATTTGTAAAACGCTTTGGAGCTTCCGAGCAAGACATTCATGTGTTCCACGCACCAGGTCGTGTTAACTTAATAGGAGAGCATACAGATTATAACGGAGGCTATGTGTTTCCGGCGGCATTGACGTTCGGTACGACGCTAGTGGTTCGCAAAAGAGAGGATAAAGGTCTAGGACTAGCTTCTACAAATTTCCCAAGCACTAGTGTACTGAGCGTGGAAAAAGTAGTTTATGACGAAGCCGATGATTGGATGAACTATCCGAAGGGGATCGTAAATGAGCTTCATCAGCAGGGAGTCGTATTCAGCTCAGGATATGATCTGTTGTTCCACGGTGAAATTCCTAACGGTGCGGGACTATCTTCCTCCGCATCCATCGAGGTGGTTACTGCGTTCGCGCTGCTTACGCTTGAGAAGCAACCAGTGGATACGGTGAAGATCGCACTAATGGCACAAAAATCAGAGAACGAATTTAATGGTGTGAAATGCGGAATTATGGATCAATTTGCTGTAGCAAACGGCAAAAAGGATCATGCGATATTGTTAATGTGCGATACGCTGGAGTATGATCTTGTTCCATTCCAATCCGGCAGCTACAAGCTTGTTATCGGTAATACGAACAAACGTCGTGGTCTAGTTGATTCAGCCTACAATGAACGTCGTGCTCAATGTGAGCAAGCGGTACAGGATCTACGTCAGGCTCATCCTGAGCTAACGTTGCTTGGTCAGCTATCGCTAGAGCAATTTAACGCTTCAAAGCAACATATTAAGGATGAGGTTGTGCTTAAACGTGCACAGCATGTCGTTGAGGAAATTGATCGTGTGTTGAAATCAATGGACGCACTAAAACAAAATGATCTCGAGCAATTCGGTCAATTAATGAACGGCTCACACGATTCGCTGCGTGACTTGTACGAAGTTACTGGAGCTGAATTGGATGCTATGGTTGACGCAGCTCGTAAAGTTAACGGCGTATTAGGCGCGCGTATGACAGGAGCTGGCTTTGGAGGCTGTACTGTATCTCTTGTTCATGAGGATTCCATCGAGCAGTTCAAGGAGCAGGTTGGCAAGGAGTATACAGAGAAAACGGGGTTGGTGGCGGAGTTTTATGTGTGCTCTATCGGAAACGGCGTAGAACAGCTCTCCTAGAGCGGACTTTGATGACGATGTGTTGCGTTGTAGCTTAATCGACGGCGAATATGGAACGCTACCGAAACCTCCGGTGCTCACGTACCAATAACGTACGCTGCGCTCCTCGGTTTCTAGTATCGTCCCATCTTCTTGGTCCTGAAAGCCCGCTTGCGGACTTTGATGACGATGCAACTTCAGGGAAGATGATTCGACGGCGAATATGGGGCTCAACCGAAAACTCCGTTGCTCACGTACCAACTAACGTACGCTGCGCTACTCGTTTTCTAGTATCGTCCCATCTTCTCGGTCCTGAAAGCCCGCTTGCGGACTTTGATATCGATGATTATGCTAACGCAGCATAGTCGACATCGAATCTTGAACGCTAGCGAAAACTCTGTTGCTCACGTACCAACTAACGTACGCTGCGCTACTCGTTTTCTACTAGCGTCCAAGCTTCTCGGATCTGAAAGCCCGCATTTTGAACCTTTATTGGAAGTTGAAGTTCCTTTTGAGTAATGACTACGTTGCGGGACTCGCTTACAAGTCGCGAGTCTCTATTAAGAATAATAAGTCACGTTTTTATATATAAAAAATTGAGGGAGATGTTATCATGGCGGTTTTAGTTACTGGTGGTGCAGGTTATATCGGTTCTCACACGGTTGCTGCTTTGCAAGAACGCGGTGAGGAGATTGTAGTCATTGATAATTTACAGCAAGGCCATCGAGAAGCGCTTTTAGGCGGCAAGCTGTATGTTGGGGATTTGAGAGATGGCGAGACGCTTGATAAGCTGTTCAGCGAAAATCAAATCGATGCGGTTATTCATTTCGCAGCAAACTCTCTTGTTGGCGAAAGCATGAAGGTGCCAGGCAAATACTATCACAACAACGTGTACGGAACGCTTTGCCTGCTTGAAAAAATGAATGAATATGGCGTGAAGAAAATCGTCTTCTCCTCGACTGCAGCTACGTACGGCGAGCCAGAAAATGTGCCTATCGACGAATATGATCGCACAGCACCTACGAATGCTTATGGTGAAACGAAGCTCGCTATGGAGAAGATGATGGGTTGGTTCGATGTTGCCCATGAAGTGAAGTATATTTCACTTCGCTACTTTAACGCTGCGGGTGCACATGCGAGCGGTAAAATTGGTGAAGCGCATGATCCAGAAACGCATCTTATTCCTATCGTGCTTGAAGCAGCACTAGGCAAGCGTCCACATATTTCTGTGTTTGGTGATGACTATGCTACTGAGGATGGTACATGTATCCGCGATTACATTCATGTAAGCGATCTGGCAGATGCACACGTGCTTGCGCTTGATGCTTTGCGTGCAGGCAAGGATAGTGCCATTTACAATCTTGGAAGCAGCAATGGCTTCTCTGTAAAAGAGGTAATCGACATCGCACGTGAAGTAACTGGTCGTGAGATCCCAGTTGTTATGGAACAACGTCGTGCGGGAGATCCAGCGGTACTTATCGCATCGTCAAGCCGTGCACGTGAAGAGCTTGGCTGGAATCCTTCACGCAGCAATTTGAAAGAAATTATTGCAAGTGCTTGGAGCTGGCATCTTAACCACCCTAACGGCTACAGCAAGTAATATTACGTCAAGAAGGAAGGGGAATTAATTATGACAGCACAAGGAGCAGCAGAGCAGGCGCAGTTGCAAATTGCTCGCCTAGTTCAATTCGCCGAACAGCAGCAGCTAATTAAAGCTGCCGACAAACATTATGCAACCAATGCACTGCTGGATTTGTTCAGCTTTGATGAGCCCTTTGATGGGGAGGTTCCAGCAGAGCAGCTGACATCTCCGATCGATCCTTTGGAGCAGCTGCTGGATTACGGCTACAGCATCGGACTTATACCTGAGAATACACTCACATATCGTGATTTGCTTGATGCCAAAATTATGGGGATATTCGTACCTCGACCTTCAGAGCTTATTGCAAGCTTCAACCAGCTTATGAAGGAACAAGGCGTAGAAGCAGCAACGAATATGTTCTATAAGCTTAGCATCGACAGCAATTATATCCGAATGGATCGAATTGCAAAAAATCCGAACTGGCTGCATGCTACGGAGTACGGTGATCTGCAAATGACGATCAACCTATCGAAGCCAGAAAAGGACCCGAAGGAAATTGCATTGTTAAAGACGCTTCCGCCGGCTAAATACCCAAAATGCTTGCTTTGCGTTGAAAATGTTAATTATGCTGGTCGAGTCAACCATCCGGCAAGGCAGAACCATCGCACGATTCCTTTGACGCTACAGAACGAGGAATGGCACTTGCAATATTCGCCGTATGTTTACTATAACGAGCATAGTATTGTGTTCAAGGGTGCGCACGAACCGATGGCGGTTACCCATAGCTCGATGGCACGCTTGCTTGATTTTGTTGAGCAGTTTCCGCATTATTTTATCGGCTCTAATGCCGACCTGCCAATTGTGGGAGGCTCTATTTTATCTCATGATCATTTCCAAGCAGGCAAGCATGTTTTCCCTATGGAAACAGCAGCAATGGAAGCAAGCTTCACATCAGAGGCTTACTCAGCTGTTAAGCTTGGCATAGTAAAATGGCCAATGTCGGTCATTCGTCTGCAAAGCCAATCGAAGGAAGAGCTTAAAGCGTTGGCTGCAGCTATTCTAGATGCATGGCGCGCATATAGCGATCCGGCAGCGGATATTTACGCATTCTCTGAACAAAATGGAGAACAAGTGCCTCATAACACGATTACACCGATTGCACGCTTGCTTTCTAGCGGAGAATTTGAGCTTGATCTTGTGCTTCGCAACAATCGTACAAGTGAAGAGCATCCAGACGGAATCTTCCATCCGCATAAGCATTTGCACCATATAAAAAAGGAAAACATTGGATTAATTGAAGTGATGGGATTAGCAGTGCTTCCTGGTCGCTTAAAGGAAGAGCTGGCACAGATAGCATCGATTCTTAGCAGCGGAAGCACTGATGGAATAGAAGCAGCAAAAGCTGTGGAGCATCCACTTTATAAGCATGCTGAGTGGATTGCGTCACTAGCAGAGCTGCATGGAACAGACTTGTCCGAGCAAGCTGCACAGCAGCTTGTTGAGGAGCAGACTGGTGCCAAATTCCTAGATGTACTGAAGGATGCAGGAGTTTATAAACGAACGGTAGAAGGTCAAAAAGCATTTAAACGATTTATATATTCTTTAAACTTTCATGAACAATTGAATTAATTGACAAAAAATTCCCATTTGATAGCAACAAATGGGAATTTTTTATTGTAATTAAATATGGATTGTGGTATTTTCTATATAATAATATAAGTAAATGTCGATTGTGGAGGGGTTGTAATGGTTGAAAAAATGCTGCCATTAGAAGATTTCTTGAAACTTGATTCAGATGAGCAGGTAGAAAAACTCAAGCGCTGGAAAATGAAATATACATTGAAGGACATAAGAGAAGCGTGGAACTTTAAGCACTCAGCTCAATACTATATGCTATTAAAAAAGTTACGCATATATGAGCGTGTTGTTAATAAGTCTGACAAATTTTATCCTCAGGCTGATAATCAGCGGTTAGGTGCGGATGGAGTATGGCGAACTTTCAATGAACAGTCTAACAGCTTGAGCGATCACTTCAATTTTCAACTCAACACAACGATTACAGGAACAGAGCTTGCTGAAAAATTAGAACGGATTGCTTATTTTCTTAAGGGCGAAGCTAAAAATGTCAGTGTAAAACTATCCATAGTCATGAGTGAAAGTGACAATAAAACAGAATTAGCATAAAAAAAGACTGTAGCAGTATGATGAGCCTCGATACGTACGTCATTCGATAACAATACGGAGGATCAACCGCTACAGTCTTTTTACTATTTACGGAGCTTTCCTAGCTCGGATACGAGTGCTTCAACTTCACTAATACTAAAGTTCTCTTTCGATGCAACGATCTCATAGATGTCTTTAATATCCTCGTAATTATTCAAATTAAAGCTTGATGCCTGCATTGCTGCTGCAGAAGCCATTTTAAGCTTAGATTTAATTGCCTCAATCATAAATACCATATTATCTACAGATGCTTGCTCCAAATTCATCCTATTATCGCTCCTTAACATAACGTTATTGGTCATTGTACCACGAATTTCGGCCCAATCACTAACAAATTGAACTAAGCTTTAAAATTCGATACAATAGACGCTGTATAAACTAGAAGGGAACTAGCATTAGATGAAAGAATTAGCTAAGCTCCACGAGAAGCGTGACGCTGTAGTATGCGATCATAACGTAGCGGAGCTGTTCCATTTTTTAAGAGCTATTTATGAACAATGTCCACTTCCTGAGGACATTGTCTTTATTTGCATAGGTACAGATCAATCGACGGGCGATTCCTTTGGTCCATTGATGGGTAGTATGTTAATGAGGATGGGATTTCCTAATGTGATAGGCACACTCGCTTTTCCGTGTGACGCTTACCGAGTTGAAGCGCAGGTTCAAGCGCTTCAGCAGCAATCGAAGCATGTTGTCGCTATCGACGCTTGCTTAGGGAAGCCAAAGCAGGTTGGGCAGTTTATTATGAATGACGGTCCATTGCTGCCAGGAGCAGCTACTGGTAAAGGCTTGCCGGCAGTTGGCGATTATAGCATTGCTGCCGTCGTTAACGAGATCGGTCCAAAGGCATACTGGAAAATACAAAATGCTTCGCTGTATGTCGTTATGGAGCTTGTCGAAGTGCTGTCTACACAATTTTCAAAGGTATGGGGAATGAACAAGGAGGGTTTGATATGAAAACACAAACGATGAGCAACAATAGCTTTACACTTAAAAATGGACTAACGATTGCTTATTATGATTCAGCCCCGGACAAGCAGCTGCCGGTCGTAGTGCTGCTGCATGGGTATTGTGGGAGCTCATCATACTTTCAAGAACTCACTCCGCTGCTAGGGCGTAGCTGCCGCGTCATTACTCCTGATCTAATCGGCCATGGAGCCTCTGCTTCATATGAACAAGACACGTATGCATTGCAGGAGCAAGCACAGTTTATGATAGAGTGGTTGGATGGAATAGCAGTTTCGAGTGCCGTGATGCTTGGTCATTCACTAGGTGGTTATATTACACTAGCTGTAGCAGAGCAGAAGCCGTCGTTCTTATCAGCATTTGGTCTGCTGCATTCTACAGCATTGCCCGATTCGGAGCAGGCTAAGCAGAATCGGGAGCAAGCGATACGCACAGTTCAGGAGCAGGGTGTACAGTCGTTTGTTGATGGTTTAGTCCCTAAGCTTATAGCTGCGGATCATCCACAAAGGACAGCGCTCATTGAGATCGCCTCAACGATCGGCTATTCAACAACAGCCGCAGCTGTGTCTGGGTATGCTAGAGGCATGAAGGAGCGACCAGATCGTACGTTAGTCATTGAGGAGACTAGTCTGCCTGTTCTGCTTATATCTGGTGCTAAGGATGCCATTGTAAGCTCGGAGAACACCTTCGCAGGCCGCAACGCTTCGACCGAATGTCATATTATTGCAGAATCAGGTCATATGGGCATGCTTGAGGCACCGCAGCAGCTTGCTGCTATTATCGAGAAATTTATCTCAACTAAAGGAGAGACCATAGATTGAATACGAAAAGCAGCGCAGAAGTGCAGCTAGAGCAGGAGCTGGTAGAGTGGATCGAGCAGGATTCACTCTATCAGGTTATATTAAGTTCACCGAAGTCGAAAAATGAAGAGCTGACAGCAAAGAAAATAATTGTTCGCCCAGTTCAATTGAAACAAGGGCTATATTACCAGTTTGAATCATATTATGCTAATAAAGTACTGCATGAAAACGTTTCCCCCGCAGATACAGCAGAAAAACTTATGCAACTTATGATCAATCAGTATAAGCAAACCAACATTAAGCAAAAGCATTGCCAGCTTCATATTTTAACGAATAAAAAGGGACAGCTAACGATTAAGCGTAAAGAGGTAGAGCATGTGAAAGAGATTGCTCCACGTACGCATAATCGACAAAAGCATAGATTGCTGGAGGAAGGTAAGCCGATTGCTTTTTTAGTCGAGCTTGGCATCATGACAGCCGATGGAAAGGTTCATGCGAAGAAGCAGGATAAATTCAAGCAAATTAACCGTTTCCTTGAAATGGTTGAGGATGTAGTCGATGCATTGCCGAATGATCGTACAATCAAGATTATCGATTTTGGCTGTGGTAAATCGTATTTGACGTTTGCACTATATCACTACTTAACGATTGAACGAAACCGTAGTGTAGACATCATTGGGCTAGACCTAAAGCAGGATGTGATCGCTTTTTGCAACAGCTTGGCGCAAAAGCTGCAATATGATCAGCTTAAATTCATCGTTGGAGATATCGCTGACTTTAATGAGCTCTCAGAAGCTGATATGGTCGTTACGCTACATGCCTGCGACACTGCGACGGATGCTGCTATTAGCAAGGCCGTTACATGGGGAGCTGCCGTCATTATGTCTGTACCATGCTGTCAGCACGAGCTGTTCCCGCAAGTTAAAAGTGAGCTGTTAGCACCATTGCTGACTCAGGGCTTATTGAAGGAAAGATTCTCTGCCTTGGCAACGGATGGAATGAGAGGACAGCTGCTTGAGGTAATTGGCTATAAAGTGCAGATGCTAGAGTTTATTGACCCCGAGCACACACCTAAAAATTTAATGATTCGAGCAGTAAGACCTAAAGCATTAACCTTTAATCAATCAAAATGGGAGCAGTATCACGCATTTAAGAGCTTGATAGGTGTTGAGCACACATTAGAGAAGCTGCTTGATGAAGAGTTGCTGAAAAACAGATAGAATTGGAAATATTTAAGCATTACTAATTGTAGTTTTCTGGATGGTTTGCTATATTAAACTGTGATAGATACATGAATGGGTGGTTATATGGGATTATCAATGATCATTGATTTTGGCATATTTTTGGTCCTGCTTGGTACGTTGATATTTTTGATTTTCACAAAAACGATATCCATATTAAACCGTGTATATTTGTCACTGCATTTAGGATTCATGTTCTGGGCATTATTACAGTTTGCAGCTGGCACAACCGCGCACATTGAATATCGGTTCTTGTTCATAAAGCTCTCTTATGTCGCATTATCATCCTTAGGTGTGGGATCGTTAGTCTTTACACTATACATTATTAACCGAAGCTCCTTTCTTAAAAGTACTTCCTTCAAGCTTGCAGTCCTCCCGAACATAGCTGCTAATCTATTTATATTATGGAACCCTAACGGTTATTTTCTAACACTGAATCAAGATCTAAGCTCTGATAAAGCATTCATATATGGAAAATTTTTTGGCATTGTCATCGCTTTGCTGATGATTTATGTGTCAACCTCTATATTATTGTTAATCAGGAGCTACTTTCATTCCAAGCAAAATAGTATGGTACGCTATGTTTGTAGATTTGCATTAATTGGCATCGGCATTATCCTTGGGTTTGGCTGTGTAGACCTTATTCTAAACATCATCTATCTCCAGCTAATGGAAACCTATATCCCAATATTATCGGTAGGCATGCTGCTGTCAGCATTATATATGTCGATTAATGTGAATCGCATGAATGTGCTAGATATCATTTCTATCGCTCATCGCGATGTGATGAATACAATTTCGGTTGGGATATTAGTTTTAGATCGTGATGAACATATTGTAGAAATGAACCGATTTGTCGATGAGATCCTTCCATTTAAAATTGGAGAACGTTTTGAGCTTGAGAAAGTAAAGGAGCAGCTTCCGGCGAACAACTGGAGCATCATAGAAAAGAAGCTGAAGCAGCGTGAGGTTGATCCTTTCATTAAGCTGGAGTTTCAATGGACAATTATAGAGCCGGAAGAACGCAGCTTATTAGTTCAATCCTATCCTATTGTCGGTAAGCGAGCTAGGCTGATGGGTTATATGTTCACGCTGCAGGATTTGACAGAGGTTAATCGACTCGCTGATAGTCTAAAGCGACAAAATCTTCTCTTGCAGCAGCGAAACAATGAATTAATTAAGACACAAGAAGATTTATATGAAGCAAATCGAAAATTGGAAGAGATTGCAGTTACAGATGCACTGACAGAGTGTTATAATCGTAGGTATCTTATGCAATTTCTAGAAGTAGAGCTCGTTAAAAATATTAAGGAGCAGCTTCCTTTCACCATCATCATATTCGATTTGGACTATTTTAAGCTTATTAATGATGCTTATGGTCATTTGAATGGGGATACTGTGCTCGTACATACAGCTCGCAAGGTGAAAAGCTTGCTAGGCAGCAAAGACAGACTTGCTCGTTATGGTGGGGAAGAATTTATTGTTTATATGCCAGAGCTGTCTGCACTAGAGGCACATAGAAAAGCGGAACAGATCAAAAATGAGATAGAAAATCAGCTTGTTTGGATTGAGGATGCAGAAGACCATATTTCTGTAACCATCAGTGTTGGTATTGTTACGATTGATAATTATGAGCAGTTTAAGGTAACGGATTCAAAGGTTTTTCTACAGGAAATTATGAATTTGGCAGATACTGCTTTGTACGAAGCGAAATACAAGGGTAGAAACTTAATTGTTAACCGCAGTACTGCAATTAGCTGAAGGTCGTTGCACATAAGATGTGGTGTGTAACGACCTTTACTTAATGAACGGCATCACAAAGAAGGCAGGGCAAAATATGAAGAGAATGCACATTGATCTAGTAAGCTCTGGAGATATTATCGCTAAAACTATTTTTCAGGAAAACGGTAATGTTCTACTTGGTTCGGGGATGGAGCTTACAGAACGATATATTCGACGTTTGCGAAGCATGGGAATCGACTACGTATTTATTGAAGACCCATTGACAGAAGGTGTTGTACCTGATGAGCCGATCTCGGATGCAACCCGTAATGCGGCAGTGAACGAAGTGTATATCGCGATGAATGCATTTAAGAATAATGATTTAAGTAAAGGAAAAGTCATTGCACCGAATATCGGGAAAAATTTCAGGGATGTTTTTGGAAGTATTATGAGTGATCTATCATCCAGGGAAAATATACTCGTGAATTTGACGAGTATCCATTCGGTTGATTCTTATTTGTTTCAACACTCCGTTAATGTTGCCGTATTGGCAGGAATCATCGGCTTAGCGAAAGGACTTAATCGTACGCAGCTGGAGGAGCTCGGCATTGGCGCGTTGCTATTCGATATCGGCATGACGAAAATGCCGGATAAGATTCTTAAACAGAGCGGTGAACTAACGAAGGAAGAAAGAGCCTTGCTTGAAACTCATCCGAAGGAAGGCTTCGATATATTACGTAAACATCATGATATCTCACTGGTGTCTGCACATTGTGCATTTCAGCATCATGAGCGATTTGATGGTTCAGGCTATCCGCGTGGCTTGAAGGGTAATGATATTCATTTGTATGCACAGATTGTTGGTTTAGCCGATATGTACGATGCTTTAGTTTCACCGCGACCATACCGCAAGCGGTATCGCACAAGTGAAGCGATCGAGTTTTTGTTTGCAGCAGGCGGTACTTATTTTGATCATGAGCTTATTAAGCTGTTTTGCAGTCATATATCCATATATCCGATTGCGACCATGCTGCTGCTCAATACAGGACAGACTGTCGTTGTCGTAGAGAACAGCGAGCGAGCCTTGCATCGACCGATCGTACGTGTTGTGAAGGAAGCCGATGGCTCGGTTCCTAAAACGCCGTATCAATTTGATCTTAAGGATGAACTGCACATTACGATTGTGAAGGAGCTGTAAGCAGCTGTGCTTAGCGATATCTGTCTTAAAAAGATTACGGATGCCTTATGGCTTGCGTAATCTTTTTTATTGGAGCTGAAGGGCTTATCGCTTTGAAACATTAAGCGATTAAGGTACAATATACTTTAGACTTTAGGATGGCAGGGGTAATTATTTTACATAGATAAGTGGTGAAACGGATGAATAGTAGCAAGTGGCAGCTGCCAATCGATTCGCTCGAAGAAACACAGCGATTAGCAGCATATATCGGCTCACAGAGCTGGCCTGGTCTTGTCATAGCGCTAGATGGAGATTTAGGTGCTGGTAAAACGACCTTTAGCAAAGCACTCGCTGCCGCTATTGGTGTGAAGGAGGTTGTAAGCAGTCCTACCTTTACAATTATTAAGGAGTATGAGGGAGATCTTCCATTTTACCATATGGATGTATACCGCTTATCACTAGAGGAAGCGGATGAGCTGGGTCTTGATGATTATTTTTACGGTCATGGGGTTACGGTTGTCGAATGGGCCTCACTCATCGAGGAGCTCATGCCTGAACAATTTTTAGCGATACGTTTGGAGTATATCGACGAGCAGCAACGTATGGTTCATATGGAAGCATTCGGTGAACGTTACGAGCAATTGCTGCAATACATACAGGATTGGAGTTTAACTTGATGAATAAGCAATCGACCGTAATGGCGATAGATACTTCTACTGCTACAATGGCAGGTGCAGTATTAAGTGGCCAGCAGCTGCTAGCCCAAGTGCAAACGGAGGCAGAGCGTAACCACTCTATTCATATTATGACGAATATCGAAGCGATGCTTAAAGAAGGTGGGCTCAAGCTTACTGAGCTTGATGGCATAGTTACAGGGATCGGGCCAGGCTCCTACACCGGTGTGCGAATTGCAGTAACAGCTGCCAAAACGCTAGCCTGGACGACGGCAAAGCCCTTAATCGGTATATCTAGCTTAGCAGCACTTGCGATAAGTGGTGTAATGGCTGAGCCTAAGCGGGGATCTGCGCTAATTATTCCGATTATGGATGCAAGAAGAGGACAAGTGTATACGGCTGCCTTCTTGGTTGATGAGAAGGAGAATAGCAGCGGGCAAAGGCTGCATAAGGATCATATCGTGATGATGGAGCAGTGGTGCACGGATTGGTCGTTGAAGCTTGATGAATTGAAGTCTCAAGGCATTGAAACCGTACTGATTGTCGGTGATGTAGATAAGCATGAAGAAAGTATTGTGACCTTTCAAGCCTCTGCAGCGACGCACGGCATTCAAGTGGTGTCTAGCAGCCAACCAATGAATGGACGAGCACTAGCAGAGCTTGGCCGCGGCGAATGGTTGGCTGAAGAGCGTACGTTCATGAAGGAAGCACATGAGCTCGTACCAAATTACGCGCAGCTAACAGAGGCTGAAGTGAAACAAAACGCGAAGGAGCAGGGAGAGGGTAAGTAATCGTGTTAGCTGAAGATTTTGTATTCCGTAGAATGACACTCGATGATCTCCCTGACATTATGAGCATAGAGCAGGATTCCTTTACAACACCGTGGACCGAGGAAGCTTTCATCAATGAATTGACTAACAATATGTTCGCTCAATACATGGTCATGGAATATCAGGGTAAAGTGATTGGTTACGGTGGGATGTGGATCATTGTTGATGAAGCCCATATAACGAACATCGCCATCCTGACACCTTATCGAGGACAGGGGCTTGGTAAGCGCCTTATGCACGAGCTGCAAAAGACAGCACGGTTTTTGGGAGCTGTTCGCATGACGCTAGAGGTTAGAGCAAGCAATGAGATTGCTCAGCGCTTGTACAGACGCTATGGCTTCGAGGCTGCTGGCATTAGGCCGGGCTATTATTCAGACAATCAAGAGGATGCGGTAATTATGTGGGCGGACTTGCCTCAAGGAAGGACGGGCACCAGTGATGAGTGAGGAACTAATATTAGCGATAGAAACAAGCTGTGACGAAACGAGTGCAGCCGTTATTCGCGGCGGGAAGCATATATGCTCGAACATCGTATCAAGCCAGATTGATATCCATGAGCGGTTTGGCGGTGTTGTGCCTGAGATTGCATCCCGTAAGCATGTCGAGACGATTACGAGAATTATTGAAGCAGCAATTAAAGAGTCAGGCTACGAAGCGAAGGATTTGTCAGCGATTGCTGTAACGGAAGGACCAGGTCTCGTAGGTGCGTTGCTCGTAGGCAATGTTGCAGCGAAGAGCTTAGCTTTGGCACTAGATATCCCGCTCATTGCGACGCACCATATTGCAGGCCATATCTATGCAAGTAGGCTAGAGCACACGATGGTTTTTCCGGCATTGGCACTCGTTGTTTCCGGTGGACATACCGAGCTTGTTTTACTGCCACAGGAGGGCGTATTCCACATTATTGGCAGAACAAGAGATGACGCTGTTGGCGAAGCCTATGACAAGGTGGCTAGAGCACTGAAGCTACCTTATCCTGGTGGCCCACACATCGATCGTCTGGCACAGCAAGCCGAGGAGGAAAATGTTCTTCCTCGAGCGTGGCTAGAGCAGGACAGCTACGATTTTAGCTTCAGCGGGCTGAAATCAGCTGTGCTCGCGGCTATTAATCAGCATCGGATGAAGGGATTAGAGTTAAATGAGTCGGCGATTGCTAAAGGCTTTCAGCAATCGGTTATTGATGTGCTCGTAACGAAAGCGTTGCGTGCTGCAAAGCAGTATGAGGTGAAGCAGCTTATTCTATGCGGAGGAGTAGCTGCCAACCGGGGGCTTCGTACGGAACTTGCTGCTGCTTGTCAGCAAGAAGGACTGCAGCTAATCGTTCCATCGCCAAAGCTTTGCACAGATAATGCTGCGATGATCGGAGCTGCGGCTGCTGTTAAGTATAAGCATGGAGAATTTGCTGGACTTGATATGAAGGCAGATCCTGGCCTTTCATTAGAAGCATGGTCAATCAAAATATAACCAATGAGACTGCTTTAGATGGTTAAGTCGTTTAGTACGATGAGACGCTCTAAAGCAGTTTTGCTTTTAGAAATTAAAGAACAATACTAACAGTTCGAAATGTTAGTGTGAATATAGTTATTCACATAAGAACAGAGTGTTGTGGATAATGGCAATAAAAGCTTGCTACAAAGGCATTGTTTTATTTATAATCGATTTAATGAAAGTGGATAGATTTTTCACGGAAAGACTGTTAAAACTGTGGATAATGTGGATAAATTCTGTGCATAACTTTGTGTATTCATCTATTTATGAAAAAACCTTTATTTTAGGGGGCATTTTAACTGCTTTAATGACAGAATTGACTAACAATTTATTCACTATTGTTAATAAGTCTGTTGATAACTAATATGTCTATTTGTTATGAAATACGATTTTCCGTAAAAACTTTTGAGGATATTAACTATTTATCGTATAAAATATTAACTGTATAATGGAATTATTCCTGTATAATCCTCTGAATCCTCAAATTTCCATGACATTCACAACCAATTGATGTTTAGTCTCTCAATTCTTCATTACTTATGCTGCACTGAAATTTCCACCGAAGTAATCCTCTGTATCAACTCTACACAATCCTTCTATTCTTTATTGTTTTATATGACCTATCGTATCGAGATTAATTGCACTGCGAACATATTAGTATAATGAGGCATTGTGAAAACGCTTTATTTCTTGCTGCTTACATTTGACATTACTTGAAAAAGTCCTGATGTCACAAGCAGTTAATTATGAAAGGAGTGAGATGGTTGATTAGAAGTATTTTGGTCGTTGATGACCATCCGACAGTCGGCTACGGCACAAAGTCAATTTTAGAGCGAAGCTTTAATTGTCATGTCGCTTACGTTATGTCAGGTAAGCAAGCAATCGACGCATTTCAAGGTCAGCGCTTCGATATTGTTGTTTGCGATTATATGATGCCTGCTATGGATGGAATAACTCTCGCGAGAAAGCTTAAACTTATTCAGCCAGATATTAAAATCGCCATGTATTCTGGCTATGAGCTAGATACTCATTATAATGCGATGATGGAGGCTGGGGTACAAACGATCTTGACGAAGGATTGCAGTGTAGAGGATATTGAAACGGCTCTTAGTAATCTGATGAGAGGATATTCCTTCCTGCCGACACCATTGCTTAATAAGCTAAGACTTCCTGGTTTTCTAGCAGCCGTAAGAGATCAAGAGCTTCATGAAGAATTGAAGTTTGATAAAGAGGATATACAATTGCTGCAAGGCATTGTAGATGGCTATTCTAATCGAGAACTAGCGCAGCTCCATAATCGGAGCCAGAGGGCGGTAGAGTATCATATAACGAAGCTTTATAATAAAGTTAATGTACGCTCACGCATTCAACTGATGCGCTTCGCACTAATGCATCAACTTGTTGATGAATCGTCGTTCGATCAGAAGCAGAACGTAAGCGGTTAGCTAGCATGAATTACATAGGGATTCAGAATCATTTGACAGGGAGCAAGACGGTAAGAAAAAGCTAATAAGCGAATAAGAAGCAATATATACTAATTATCAAACATACTAAGTACCCAATACCATAAAATACAATAGCCGACCCTTCACTTATGCACCAGCACATGCTGCATAAGTGAAGGGTCGGCTATCTATTAAGCCTATACGTTCGTTCATGTATCGATTTAGCTCATTAGTTGTTCCCATTGCTCGTAGCAGGTATCAAGCTGTTTTTTACGAGCTGAAATCTCTTCTTGGATCTCTTGAATACGAATGTAATCATTAAAGATTTCGGGGTCAGTCAGCTTCTCTTCCCACTGAGCAACACCTTCCTCTAGCTCAGCGATTTCTGCTTCAAGTGACTCCAGCTTGCGCTGTTTATTGCGCTCCGCACGTTTTTGTTGTTTTTCGACTTCATACGATTGTGCTGGAGCAGCTGTCGCTTCCTGCTGCTGGTTTTTCGCGCTCACTTGCGCTGCTTGAGCAGCTTCCTGTCGTGCTTCTTCCCATTCGAGCTTTTTCTCCAGCATATCGTCATAATTTCCCAGGAAATAGTTAGCGCCGTTCGGAGTTAGTTCGACAATGCGCTCCGCCATTTTATTAAGAAAGTATCGGTCATGTGAAATAAAGAGGACAGTACCCTCGTAATCGATCAGTGCTGCTTCTAATACTTCTTTACTGAATAAGTCCAGATGGTTCGTAGGCTCGTCGAGAATGAGCAGATTAGCTTGTGCAAGCATAAGCTTGGACAATGAGACTCGGGCTTTTTCCCCGCCGCTTAAGGAGGAAACACGCTTCAATACATCCTCTCCGCTAAACAGAAAGTTACCAAGTACAGTACGTATCCGCACCTCATCCATATGAGGATATGCGCCCCATACCTCCTCGAGCACCGTGTTACTCGGATTGAGAACATTATGCTCTTGGTCGTAGTAGCCAAGCTTAACATGAGAGCCGAAGGTAATATCGCCTGTCGTCGGCTGAAGCTGACCAACGATTGCTTTAAGAAGCGTAGATTTTCCGATCCCATTTGGACCAATTAGAGCAACCATTTCGCCACGCTGCAGCTGAATATCGACATCCGTGAATAATGGAGCAGTACTGCTAGGAAACTGAACGGACATATGACTTACCTTCAATACATCCTTGCCGCTCATTCGTTCAACCTCGAAGGAGAAGCTAGCGCGCTTGAGATCTCCCATTGGTCGATCGACGCGATTCATTTTGTCTAACGCTTTTCTGCGACTTTGTGCGCGCTTTGTCGTTGATGCTCGTACGATATTTTTCTGAATAAATTGCTCCATTCGAGCAATTTCATCCTGCTGCTTCTCATAATGCTTCATCGCAATTTCGTACTCCGCCGACTTTAGCTCCAAATATCGACTGTAATTGCCTGTATATTTTTTAGCTTGATGGCGCTCGATTTCAACCGTTGTCGTAGTCATGGCATCAAGGAAGTAACGGTCATGGGATACGACAAGAATCGCACCGGGATATGCGCGTAGATAGCCTTCAAGCCAAGTCAATGTTTCAATATCTAAATGGTTAGTTGGCTCATCGAGCATAAGCAGATCCGGAGCCTGCAGTAATATCTTAGCCAGTGCTAGTCTAGTTTTTTGTCCGCCACTTAGTGAAGCGATGGGGGTGTGATGATCGAAATCACCAAAGCCCATGCCGTGAAGGACACTGTTGATTTTAGTGTTGATCTCGAAGCCGCCGTTCTGCTTAAACCAATCCGAACGATTAGCATAGCGGTCTAGAATGTCTTGATATTTCTTTTCATCATTGTGCAAGCTTGGATCGGCAATTTTAAGCTCTAGTTCACGTAATTCTTGCTCCGTCTGAATGAGATCTGAGAATACGAGCAGCATTTCTTCGATTATGGTGCGATCAGATTGCAGACCGCTGTTCTGTGCCAAGTAACCAAGCTTAGTTTCCTTCGCTTTATGAATGTCACCGCTGTCATAGCTTATTTCTCCAGCGATGATTTTGAGCAATGTCGATTTGCCTGCACCATTCACACCTACGAGGCCTATTTTATCTCGCTCTAATATTTGTAGATTAATATTGGAAAGTATCGGATCAATTCCGAAGCTTTTTGTTAGATTGGATACTTGAAGAAGCATTCTTAACCTCCATCAAAATGTAGTGGTGCATGATCGTGTGTAGCTACTATATAGTGTATCATAAGCACGTGTTTGAATGGCGAAACTAGCAAAACAATGGTACACTATTATCAATTCCTATGAACGAGGGTGGAAGCCATTGAATGAGATAACGCATGAGAAAAAAATGCTTAGACAGAAGCTGTCGGCTGTGCGCAATCAACTGTCGCCAAGTGTTGGCATGGAGCAGTCTGAGCAGGCCTGTCAACATCTGATCGAGCTAACCCAAGCGCTTCACATTCGTTCTGTGCTCGTCTATATTCCTTTTCGCAGTGAGCTTAATACATGGCCATATGTTGAATGGTGCTGGCAGCACCATATTCATGTCCTTGCTCCTCTCTGTGATGTAGCAACACATACAATGATTCTTTACCCATTATACAATAAAGATCAACTTCGTAGTGGAGCTTATGGAATTATGGAGCCGGATAACTTAAAGCTTAACCCTACTAATGAAATTCCAGAGGCCGTTATCGTGCCTGGACTTGCCTTTAATAGTAAAGGGCAGCGACTAGGCTATGGCGGTGGATATTATGATAGGCTGTATGAGCGGTTTGGCGATCATACGACATGGATCGGCATTGCCCATGAACAGCAGCTTGTCGAAGAAATACCTGTAGATCATTATGATATTATTTTGAACTTTGTCGTCTCGAATAAAGGAATTGAGACGTTTTCATAGAATGAAAGGAAGTAGAAAACAATGGCATTTACTCATTTTAATGAAGAAGGTAGAGCAAGAATGGTTGATATCTCGGAAAAGGATGTGACGAAGCGACAAGCAACGGCAACATCAATGGTGAAGATGAACCGAGATACATTGCAGCAGATTAAGGCTGGCAGCATCAGCAAGGGGGATGTCCTTGCCGTGGCTCAAGTTGCTGGAATTATGGCGGCAAAGCGAACGTCGGAGCTTATCCCGATGTGTCATCCACTAAGCTTAACAGGCGTCGACATTTCATTCACAGATAATGGAGAGGACGAGCTGTATATAGCTGCAACCGTAAGAACGACAGGGAAAACAGGAGTAGAGATGGAGGCATTAACTGCTGTTTCTGCGACTGCACTAACGATATATGATATGTGCAAGGCATTGCAAAAGGATATGGTCATTGGCCCGACTGCCTTACTTGAGAAAACGGGCGGAGTACATGGGGATTATCGTCGTGAACAATAAACAGATAGAGTGAACGGAGGATATGGGAGATGCAATGGAAGGTAGCGATACTAACTGCTAGCGATAAAGGAGCACGCGGTGAACGTGAGGATGTGAGTGCACAGGTTATTCGTGAACTGGTAGAGGATGAGCTGGGTGGTCTAATCGTGGACTACCGAGTGGTGCCAGATGAGCAGGATGAGATCATGGCTGCTTTAATTGAGATGACGGAATATTATGAAGCGAACCTAGTCATTACAACGGGTGGTACGGGATTGTCTGCAAGAGATGTAACTCCTGAGGCGACGCTTAAGGTCATTGACCGCCAAGTTCCAGGCATTGCTGAAGCGATGCGTATGGGTGCATTAAGCAAAACAAGAAGAGCAATGCTGTCACGTGGCGTGTGTGGCATTCGTGGTAATACATTAATTATTAATTTGCCGGGTAGTCCTAAGGGCGTATCTGAAAGCTTGCTGGCGATTATGGATCAGTTGCCGCATGCACTGACGATTTTGTCGGGAATAGAATTAGAGCATTAAAGGAGCACGACAGCGATGACTGAGCATCAGCAAGAACAAGCTACATCTATTGATCATAATGTAGAACCGCATGTATCAAAGGCGACAACACTAAAGGAAGTATCCATTTATGATGCGATTGGTTTAAGACTCGCTCATGACCTAACGCAAATTATTCCTGGACAGTTTAAAGGAAGATTATTTAAAAAGGGTCATCTCATTACAGAGGAAGATATTCCGAAGCTGCTTGATATCGGTAAGGAGCATATCTATGTCATGGAGCTTGGTGATGAGGATTTGCATGAGGATGATGCGGCCAAACGTATGGCCAAAGCATTAATGGATGAACAGCTGCTGCTGAATGACCCGCATGAAGGAAAGGTTAGCGTAAAGGCTCCGGTCATAGGCGTTGCCAAAATTGCAAAAGAGATTGTTGATGAGGTTAACCGTATCGGCGAGATTGCTTTGGCAACGATACGAAACAACCAAGCCGTAGCCGCTCATGGCCAGCTTGCTGCAACGAGAGCTATCCCGCTTGTTGTCGCCAAGGAAAAGGTAGAGCGAGTTGAACAGCTTGCTCAGCAATATCGAGAAGCCAATGGATCTGCTCCTATATCCGTTATTCCTCTGCCAAGTAAGCGAATAGGCTTGCTTACTACAGGTAGTGAAGTGTATAATGGCAGAATTAAGGATAAATTTGGTCCTGCTGTTAAAGCTAAGCTAGAAGAGCTTGGTTCGACTGTGGCCGAGCAGCGGTTTGCGCCGGATGATCGTGATGTCATCGTAAGAGAAATCCGATCACTTGTAGACAGCGGCTATGATATGATTGCGGTTACAGGTGGAATGTCAGTAGACCCTGATGATCGAACACCAGGAGCGATTGCTGCCGCAGGTGCTGAGATCATTAGCTATGGAACGCCAATGCTTCCTGGCTCGATGCTATTAGTAGGATATATAGAAGGAATTCCGATTGTAGGATTACCAGGCTGCGTGATGCATGATCCTTATACTTCGTTTGATGTGCTGCTGCCAAGACTACTACTTGGGGAGCGCATCGAGAAAGAGGACATCGTGGCGTTGGGTTATGGCGGCTTACTCGGCTGCTAAATGAACTTCTAAGATATAAGGAGGTAGGTTTATATGAGCGGAATTGGCGTAGGTGGAGTTATTTTATTAGTACTTATTGCGTTGTTGCTATTTGGTCCGAACAAGCTTCCTGAGCTAGGCCGAGCAGTTGGCAGAACGCTGAAAGAATTCAAAGCTGGAGCGAACGAGATGATCGACTCCAACGATAAGAAAAAAGAAGAGGCTGCACCCATCGAGGCTCAAGCGGTTCAACAAGCAGATCGTACAAACAAGCGGTTACCAGATTAAGCTGGCCCGCTTTTTTCTTGCATTCACATCATGAAGGAAAAAGAGAGGTGTCCTGCAAATGAGCTTGGAAAGTCAAGCAAAGCGTCTCGGCTCTGTGACGGGCAAGCTAGTCTCTGAGGAAGGACTCATGTCTCTCGTTGAGCATTTAACAGAGCTTCGTAGACGACTCATCTATGTGTTAATCGTGCTAGTTCTGGCTCTAGTCGGTGGATTGGTTATAGCTAAGCCTACTTATCAGTTTCTGCTCAATCAAAAGCCGGCAAGCGGTAAGCTAGTTTTACATACCTTTTCTTTTTGGGATGGAATCGGTATTTATATGCAGATCGCCTTCGTACTGGCGTTTGTCATAACGATTCCTTTTATTGTGTTTCAGCTATGGCTGTTCGTAAAGCCTGCACTGCACCCGCACGAGCAGCGATCAACCTTGAAGTATGTGCCCTTTGCGCTTATGATGGCGCTGCTGGGACTAGCCTTCGCGTACTTCGTCGTTTTTCCACTTGCGTTCAACTTTACGCGCTCCGTTTCTCAGAGTCTAGGCTTAGAGGAAACGTTCGGTGTAGTGCAGTACTTTGAATTTATGTTTGGAATCATTATTCCGATTACATTGTTATTCGAACTGCCTTTGCTCATTATGTTTCTAACTGCGATTAGAATTGTTAATCCAATAAGACTGAAGAAAATGCGTCGACTTGCGTATTTTATTATGTCGGTGATTGGTGTCATGATTACGCCTCCGGACTTCATCTCGGATATTCTAGTTATCATCCCGTTAATCGTCTTATATGAAATTAGTGTGTGGATGTCGAACTCCGTATATAAAAAGCAGTTAGTTAAGGATGCGGAGTGGAAAACACAGGCCGAGACGTCAGAGTAGAAAAACGAATAGCTAGGTAACGTTAATGCCCTGCGTGCTGTAGGGCATTTTTTCTGTTGCCAAAATGTTAGGCATGTGATGAGCTTGTAACTTCTAACCTTTAAGTTCAATGTAGTCTAAAGCACAGACCGTGGAATGCTAATAGGCGTGAAGCGAAGTGAGAATTCCAAAAAAAGTTGGTACTTACGGCTTGTTAAGCTTTTTTGCTATGAAATACTACATAATCATAAAAACAAAATTAATATAGTTTCACCAATGTTAAGTAATTGACAATAGTGTGTGTCGTACAGTATAGTAAAAACAAGGAGATGATGGTATGGATTCTACCGAAGAACTGATTAACTCATTAATGGTGGAACTGAAGCGTGGAACGTTAGTTTTGCTCGTACTCAGCCAGCTTCATCAACCAGAATACGGATATTCCTTAATTCAAAAATTAGAAGAAAAAAACGCTCCTATTGAAGCTGGAACTCTATATCCACTCCTTCGAAGATTGGAAAAACAGCAATTGCTGAAAAGTGAATGGGATACGACTGAAAGCCGTCCGCGTAAGTTCTACATGTTAAGTGAGCAGGGCAAGGAAGTATACGCTAAGCTAAAAAGCGAATGGCAGACCTTATCTCAGCAGCTAGCAGCCATTTTAATGGAGGAGAATGTTTAATGGAGCTTATTGATCGTTATGTTTATGCTGTAACAGAGCAGCTACCGGAAGATATGAAGGAAGATGTAAGCAAGGAGCTGCGTAGTAACATTGAAGATATGCTGCCTGAAGATTACACCGTGGAGGATGTGAAGGCTGCATTAGAGCAGCTCGGCAATCCATGGAAGATCGCTGAGGAATATCAACCGAAGCAGCGCTACTTGATCGGTCCTGCACTCTATAGTCAATACATCAAGCTGCTTAAGCTAGTCCTAGGGATTGTGATGACCATCGTTGCCGCGATAACGGCATTTGATTGGGTAATTACACCTCCATCTGAAGGAGCCGATCCCAGCAGCTTTGCTGAGATGCTAGTAGAAGCGATAGCAACTGTTGCAAATGGAGGTCTGCAGGCCGCGCTGTGGGTAACGCTTATATTTGTTGCGATAGAGCGAGGCTGGTTTGGGATAACAAGAACGAAAGGGTTAGCGATAACAGATGATTCATGGTCTGTTAAAGATTTGCCATCGCTACCTGTGCAATCAACTAAAATTTCAAGAACCGGTACAGTTATCGCTATGATTGCTGCGTTGCTTGGTACAGCAATCATCTATTTTCGCCCGGAGCTTATTGGCTTTTATGTTAGAGGAGATAATGGTGTATATACGATCTACTCACTTTTAGAAGCCAAACGTTTGCAGCTTTATATCCCATTTATTCTCGTATTAGTTCTTATTCAGATGATTCTATTTGTATGGAAGTATATTGTGCAGTATTGGAATACGAGGTTATGGACGGTATATACGCTAGCCAGTGTACTCATTGGTATTCTGCTCATCGTAATGGTTAATGATACAGCTTTATTCCAAGAAAGCTTTTTCATCGAAGTCGCTCAATTATTTGATGCTTCCCTTTCGAGTGTATTGAAGCAGCGGGAAATGATAGAGCGTGTCATCGTAGTATCGATTGTCATCATTACGCTGTGGGATGCGGTTGACTCCTATATGAAAACAAGAAAAGTGAAGCAAAAGAAATCGTAAGATAATTGAAGAGCTGAATTCGAATGTAAATAGTCATTTGGATTCAGCTTTTTTATATAGAAATAACACTTTCAACACATAATAGCTCCGAGTAAATAAAAAGGAGCGATATTTCATGAAGGCCGTTACGTATCAAGGAATAAAAGATGTTCAAGTAAAAGAGGTTGAGGACCCGAAAATAGAAAAGCAGGACGATATTATTGTTCGACTTACGAGTACAGCAATCTGTGGCTCGGATTTGCATCTTGTGCATGGCATGATTCCGAATTTGCCGAAAAACTATGTCATTGGACATGAACCAATCGGGATCGTCGAAGAGGTGGGGCGCGATGTTGTTAAGCTGAAAAAAGGGGATCGCGTCGTCATTCCATTTAATGTGTCCTGTGGGCAATGCTTCTACTGTCAAAATCACCTGGAAAGTCAGTGCGATAATTCAAATCCAGAAGGGGAAGCAGGAGGCTTTCTTGGCTATTCCCCAACATTCGGGAATTATGTAGGCGCACAGGCCGAGCTGCTGCGCGTGCCATTTGCGAATTTCAGCTCCTTCAAGGTACCGGAGGATAATGAAATGAGTGATGAGCAGCTGCTGTTTCTGTCTGATATATTGCCAACAGCGTATTGGGGGGTGGACAATGCAGGAGTTAAGGAGGGAGACACAGTTGTTATTCTCGGCTGCGGTCCCGTCGGCCTGCTCGCTCAAAAGATCGCTTGGCTGAAAGGAGCAAAGCGTGTAATTGCTGTCGATTATATCAATTACCGCTTGGAGCATGCGAAGAGAACGAATCAGGTGGAAACCTACAACTTTGAGGACGAAGAAAACATCGGCAGCTTTATTAAAGAAATAACAAAGGGCGGTGCGGATGCTGTCATTGATTGTGTTGGGATGGATGGTAAAAAGACTGTGGTGGAGATGGTTGAAACCGCATTAAAGCTTCAAGGGGGATCAATGGGTGCTATTCAAATCGCTTCGCAAGCTGTAAGAAAGGGCGGTACAGTTCAGCTTGTCGGCGTTTATGGCACACGCTACAATATGTTCCCACTAGGTGATTTCTTCGCAAGAAATGTAACCCTTAAGATGGGTCAGGCTCCGGTTATCCATTACATGCCTGCCTTATATCAAATGATAAAGGAAAATAAGCTTGATCCAACCGATATTATTACGCACAGGCTCCCATTAGCTGATGCGCAGCATGCCTATGAAATTTTTGATGAGAAGAAAGATAATTGCATAAAGGTTATACTTAAGCCATAGCTTAAATTTCATATTAAATGTTATTCAGGCAGCTGCTGCACGGGAGTGGATATGATGCTCCTAGTGCGAAGCTGCTTGAAGCATTTTAAAGAGGAGAGCTAAGTATATTGAGGTACGGATAGCAGGAATATATGTCGAATTGTTGAAAGTTGGCGATTGAATGGGCGAAATCATGCAAATGGTGGTTGACGGTTTAATTTACCATCATGTATCCTTTTATGTGGAATGACTGTAATATCAATAAAGCTTTACTAATGTTCGTGCAGGACATTTATTTTTTTAGTATTAAGTGAGAATGATAATCAATTGGAGGTGCATATGAACAGTCTAACCAATAGAACATCACGAATGATGGTCGCGCTTCTTTTTCTAATCGGAATTGTGCTTTTCCATGCACCGCAGAGCTTTGCAGCAAGCGAATTAGCGGATGGAGAATACACCATTGATTTCGAAATTCTAAAGGGTGATCCGAAGGATGATTCGACGTCTCTAGCGAACGGGTACTGGAATAAGCCAGCGACGCTCATTATTAAAAACAGCAAGATTACCGTGCGAACTGTCATTAATAAGGACGCTTGGGTTACTGAGTTCTCGACTAAACAAGGATCAAGCTTTACCGAAACGAAGGTCATCTCGCGCAACACAGAAAAGGATACACGTCTGGTGGAATTTAAGATTAGCAGCTTGAGTGAGGATCTCGTAGCTACCATGAGCGTCGATATTCCAAGTCAAAATTACTATCATTCCTATGAAACACGTTTTCGTTTTTATCCAGATACGATTACACCTGTTAAATTAGACGAGCCTACTGCAACGGAAGCTCCAGCCTCAAGTGCAAACGATTCGTCGAAGATAACGAAGGAAGAGAAAGCTACAGCGGGAAGTACGTCCGCTGATGATCGCGCTAGCAGCTCTCAATCCTCTAAGCAGGATGCTGCCGCAACGAAAAAGCCTACTAGCGGATCTACCGCAGCGTCTGATGGTGGCAGCACTACAGCTAACAGCAATACAAGCAAATCTAGCAGCAATGATGCGGCTGAAAGCAAAAGCAATAGCAGCAGTGCTGGGAAAGAGGCAACGACTAGTGTAGAAAGCGGTAACATTGGCGGTGGTAGCAGCGGTAGTAGTAGTGCTGCAAATGATAGCAGCGCAATAACAAGCTCCAGCGATACAGTGAGCAAAGATAGCTCAGCCAAGAATGATGCAAGCGCGCCAGAGACGGAAACTACATCTGAGGTCGTGAACGCAGGCGATACGCTGCTTTCAGAGGAAGCGGTACAGCCGATACAGAGTGGTGCATCACAATTGGTGGAGGAATCAGCTTCTGCAGAGGACGTTTCCCAATTGCTCGCTTCTAGTGATGTGGACGTAGAGAATACGTCAGCTGCAGTACTCCATTCCGAAGAGGATCAACAAGGTGGTAAAGTAACCATCGCAATTATCATTATTATTGGTGTGCTTTTTGTTGTTGGATCTATTATATGGATCGTCAGAAATCGTAAGAAATCGTAAGCGTAACAACCATTAACTTAATCAATGATTATGGAGGATGCTAAAATGAATAACAAATTTGTAAAAACAATAACATCTCTTACTGTTGCTGCACTTCTTGTAGGTACAGCACCTGCCTATGTACTAGCGGAGGAAGCTGCGACAGTAACAGCTATTGAGCAGCAGCAAGCTGAGAAAAGCATCGTACATTTTATTAATGCTTCAAAGCCATCTTCACTATCATCAATGATCGCTTATATTGCGAACCCGAACGTATATGAGAAGGATGGCGTTACATATTTACGTATCGATGTACAACAAGTGTATGACGTAAAGATAACAGTAGAAGGTAAGGAAGGCGTAAAAGCAGCACAATATGATACGACAGTAATTGACCGCAGCGGCAAAGAGCAGCAGGTGACTTATTTTACACTTGATTATGCATTAAGCGATGCATCCAAAGCAATTGAAGCAGAGGCATCCTACTTCGTACCAGGCTTTTTCACAGAGCCACAATCACACGACATCTACATAATGATCAATAACGATGTAGAAGCTGCTTTGAAGGAACTAGCTGTTTTGTTGCCGCAAGCACAAGCAGTCGCTGAGCCATCCAAAGGATTAGCAGCAGCCATTACAAAAGCAGAAGCTGCGAACAGCTATTTAACGGAGAAGGCGGAGCTTGAGAAAGCAGTTGAACAATTACGTACAGCTTTTGCTGAAGAGCCTATCGCAACTCCAGTTCATTATGTGAACGAGTCTGATCCAAGCAAGCTATCTGCTATGGGCAGCTATTTAGCTAATGCTAAAACGTATAAAAAGGACGGTACAGCATATTTACGTGTAGATGTTCAGCAAAGCTATGATGTTAAGGTGCTTGTAGAAGGTAAGGAAGGTACGAAGGTTGCAGAGTATGAGACAACAATTAACGGCCGTACAGGTCCTCAACAGGTAACGTACTTTACCTTCGATTACGCATTGTCTAATATTAATGAGGTGCTTGAAGCATCCGCTTCCTACTTTGTGCCAGGCGTATTCGAGGAGCCACAATCGCATGACATTAAGCTTGTCATCGGTGAGGATGTAGAGGCGAGCAAGGCAAAGCTGTTGAAGGCAATTGCAGCAGCAGAAACGGTTGCTGAGCCATCCGAGTCACTGAAGGCAGCAATCGCGGAAGCTAACAGCAATAATAGCTATCTTCGTTCTAATGCTGAGCTGGTAGCGGCGACAAGAGCGCTAATCGAACAAACAAAAGCAGAGCTAAGCTTCACGGATTTGTCTAGCCACTGGGCTAAAAATGCGATCACTAGTGCAGTAGCTACAGGTATTGCTACTGGCTATCCAGATGGAAGCTTCAAGCCTGATCAATATATTACACGAGCTGAGTTTACAAAGCTGCTTGTAGAAGGTCTTGAGCTAGCAGCATCTGCAAAAGCGTTAGACTTTACTGACGCAGCATCGATTCCGCAATGGGCGCAATCCTCTGTTCAAGCTGCAGTAAGTGCAGAAGTCATTACAGGCTACCAAGACGGCAGCTTCCGCAGCGACGGTCAGCTTACACGTGCTGAGATGGCAGTTATGATTACGAAGGCGCTTGATCTAGAGCTTGAGGCAGCTGAAGCATTGACCTTTAACGACGCTGACAGCATTCCTAGCTATGCGAAGGAGCGTGTTGCAACGGCAGTGAAGCACGGACTTATCCAAGGCCTATCGCAAGAACGTTTCGGAGCAAATGAAAACGCAACTCGTGCACAGGCGGTTTCGATTATTCTACGAGCTGCAGAACAGCAATAAATCATCAATATTCGATAGATCCACAACGTACAGAGGACCTCGGTTTCGAGTGTCCTCGCATGTTTTTTAGGAGGATTGGATAATGGTCAGACAGAGAATTACCTTTGCAAGCAGCTTGCTGCTCATACTACTGCTGCTTGCTGGCTGTGGCAGCAATGGAACGAGTAGCTCATCTGCTCAGCCAAGCAACAATAACGGTGCAAGCTCTACGAATCAATCCGTTACAGCAGGCACTGAGCAGGGGCTTGACGAAGAGCAAGCAGAAGCACCTCAGCACCGGATCGTTTCAACGACAGTAGCGATTACGGAAGTGCTTGATGCGTTGGAGCTGGATGTTGTAGGTGTACCAACGACGGTTAAAGAGCTGCCTGAGCGTTACGAGGAAGCTGTTGAGGTTGGAAATCCGATGAGCCCTGATATGGAGCTTGTAAAAAGCTTAAAGCCAACACATGTGTTGTCGGTAACGACATTAGAATATGATCTAGAAAAGTTGTTTGAGCGGGTAAATATTGACGCCAGCTATCTCGATTTTACGAGTTTGGATGCGATGAAGGAAGAAATTAGAAAGCTTGGCGAGATGTTCGATCGTCAGTCGCAGGCAGAAGCACTAATTGCAAGCTATGATGAGAAAATCTCAAATATTAAAGCTGAGGTAGAGGGGCAGCCAGCTCCAACGGTTTTAATATTAATGGGGATTCCAGGCAGCTACTTAGTGGCAACAGAGAACTCCTATATCGGAGATCTTGTTAAGCAGCTTGGCGGAAACAATATTGTGACGGATTCTACGGTTGAGTTTGTCGCATCGAATACAGAATATTTGCATCAGGGCAATCCTGACGTCATACTTCGTGCTGCGCATGGCATGCCGGATGAAGTTATTGAGATGTTTGATGAGGAATTTAGAACCAATGATATATGGAAGCATTTTAACGCAGTAAAAAATGGTCGTGTCTATGATCTGCCAGAGGATTTCTTTGGCACAACAGGTAATTTGGCTGCAGATGAAGCGCTAGACCTTATGGCTGACTTCCTATATCCCGACCGGAAGGGGTAGGTCATAATAACGATGAGAAAAACGATGACCTATATCGCTGCCATCGTGCTATTAATCGGTGTTACCCTGTACGCGATGAGAACGGGCAGCATCAAGGTGGGCTTGGCCGAGCTTATCTCTGGCTTGCTCTTTGGCGGTAACGATAATGTAGATGTGATCCGTGATCTTAGATTTCCGCGTATCATTGTTGCGATAATGAGCGGTGCTGCACTTGCGGTATCTGGCGTACTGCTACAGTCGGTTATGCGCAATCCGCTTGCGGATGCTGGGGTCATAGGCATCTCAGCGGGAGCGGGCTTTGTTAGTGTGTTGACGGTCATGATATGGCCGATGCTATTTTTTTGGATGCCATTATTTTCGGTTATCGGTGGTTTAATTGCGTGCTTCCTTGTCTATGCCTTCTCATGGCGGTCTGGATTACAGCCGTTGCGCCTAATATTGGTTGGTGTTGCGATTAATGCATTGTTTACCGGGTTGAATCAGCTCCTCGGTTTTCGTGGGGGGATCGCAATGAGCACGGCGAATCAAGCGTCCAGCTCTATGTTTGCGCTGAAAACATGGGATGATGTAAAGGTGATCGTCCTATACGGTGTAATCGGACTGATTGCTGCATTTGCACTAAGCACATGGTGTAATTTGCTTGCACTTCAGGATCGAACAGCTGGCAATCTTGGACTGAATGTGATGCGTGCTCGTGTGATCGTTTCCTTTGTAGCGGTGCTGCTTGCTTCCGTAGCAACAGCAATCGGGGGACTTATCGCCTTTGTAGGCTTGCTTGTGCCGCATATTTCTAGGCAGCTTATTGGCACCGATCATCGATTGCTTATTCCATTCTCGGCAATTATGGGCGGATTACTTATCCTTATCGCAGATACAGTTGGTAGGACATTGCTTACGCAAACCGAAATTCCGGCCTCTGTCATTATGACGATAATCGGCGGCCCATTCTTAATCTTTATGCTGATGAGGAGTGATCGTGTACATGGAAATTAAGGAGCTTAGCTTTGCTTATAAGCATCGTGCACCGATCATCAACGGTATAACGACCGAATTTCAAAAAGGGAAGATTACGACGATCATCGGTCCTAATGGCAGTGGGAAATCAACTTTGCTCGGTCTCATGGCGCGCAACTACATACCCCAGGCAGGAAAAATTATTGTCGAGGGTCGCCAGCTGCAACAGCTGAAGGCGAAGGAGCTTGCTAAGCTGCTCGCCGTCGTCCACCAGCAGAATGAAGCACCTTACGACTTAACGGTAGAACGACTTGTCGCTTATGGACGACTGCCATACCGTCATATGTTCTCTCAAGAAACGGAAGAGGATCGCGAGGCGATCGATTGGGCATTAGAAGTAACGAAGCTTGCTAAGCTGCGTCGTCAGCGACTCCATGAGCTGTCGGGCGGACAGAAGCAGCGTGCCTGGATCGCTATGGCATTGGCTCAGAAAACGTCGGTGCTGTTTCTTGATGAACCGACAACGTATCTAGATATCTTTTATCAGATTGAGCTGCTTGAACTCGTGAAGGAATTAAATGAGACATATGGATTAACGATTGTAATGGTGCTGCACGATGTTAATCAGGCTGTACGCTATAGTGATGAGATAAAAGTAGTTAAAGATGGCTCTATCATAGCTGAGGGTGCACCAGAGGACGTTATGACCGTCGAATTAATGAAGCAAGTGTACGATGTGAAAGCGATTATCCGAAGAGATGAAGAAACAGGAATGTATATTGTGCCTATCGCTGTAAAAGCATAGGCATTTTTTTTGTATAAATACTTGAAATCAACCATTAAAATAGGTAAAATATGAATTGTTAGCACTAAGCACTATCGAGTGCTAACAATTCGGAGAACTATTCATATAAGGAGGCTTTTATCAAATGATTAAACCTTTAGGTGAACGTGTATTGGTTGAACCAATCGCACAAGAAGTGACAACAGCTAGTGGTATCGTGCTGCCAGATACAGCAAAGGAAAAACCACAAGAGGGTAAGGTTGTAGCTGTAGGTAGCGGAGTGTTAAAAGACGGCGCTCGAGTTGCATTGGAAGTGAAACCAGGCGACCGCGTTTTGTTCTCTAAATATGCTGGTACAGAAATCAAATATGATGGCAAAGAATATTTGATCATGAAGGAAAGCGACATCCACGCGATCTTTGAATAGGATCGACGTTCACACATATACATGCATATGAATTGAAAAATACTTAATTGGAGGGAACTAAATAATGGCTAAAGATATTAAATTTAGTGAAGATGCTCGTCGCGCGATGCTGCGCGGTGTAGATCAGCTTGCAGATGCTGTTAAAGTTACACTAGGACCAAAAGGACGTAACGTCGTTCTTGAGAAAAAATTCGGTAGCCCGCTAATTACTAATGACGGTGTATCCATTGCGAAGGAAATTGAGCTTGAGGATGCATTCGAAAACATGGGTGCGCAGCTTGTTAAAGAAGTTGCTACAAAAACTAACGATATCGCTGGTGACGGTACAACAACAGCTACGGTTCTAGCTCAAGCAATGATTCGCGAAGGCTTGAAAAACGTAACGGCTGGTGCTAACCCAATGGTTATCCGTAAAGGAATCGACAAAGCGGTTAAAGCTGCAGTTGTTGAGCTTAGCAATATTTCTAAAAAGGTTGAATCCAACCAAGATATCGCACAAGTTGGTGCTATTTCCTCTGCTGATGAAGAAGTAGGTCAATTGATTGCTGAAGCGATGCAAAAAGTAGGCAACGACGGCGTAATTACAGTAGAAGAGTCTAAAGGCTTCGTTACTGAGCTAGAAGTTGTTGAAGGTATGCAATTCGACCGTGGTTACATCTCTCCATACATGGTTACAGATACAGATAAAATGGAAGCTGTCCTAGACAATCCATATATCTTGATCACTGATAAAAAAATTACGAACATTCAAGAAATCCTTCCAGTGCTTGAGAAAGTTGTTCAATCTGGTAAACAACTTCTTATTATCGCTGAGGATGTTGAAGGTGAAGCACAAGCAACTCTAGTTGTGAACAAGCTTCGCGGTACGTTCACTTGCGTAGCGGTTAAAGCTCCTGGCTTTGGTGACCGCCGTAAAGCGATGCTTCAAGATATCGCAGCTCTAACTGGTGGTCAAGTGATTACAGAAGAGCTAGGTCTTGACTTGAAATCTACAGATGTAGATTCTCTAGGTTCTGCTCGTCAAGTTCGCATTACGAAAGAAAACACGATTGTCGTTGATGGTGCTGGTAACAAGGATGACATCCAAGCACGCGTGAACCAAATCCGTGTTCAATTGGAAGAAACAACTTCCGAATTCGATAAAGAGAAGCTTCAAGAGCGCCTAGCTAAGCTTGCTGGCGGTGTAGCGGTAATCAAAGTTGGTGCGGCTACTGAAACAGAATTGAAAGAGCGCAAGCTTCGCATCGAGGACGCATTGAACGCTACTCGTGCAGCAGTAGAAGAAGGTATCGTTTCTGGTGGTGGTACTGCACTTGTGAACGTATATAGTGCTGTAGCTGCTGTAGATGCAGAAGGCGACGAAAAAACTGGTGTTAACATCGTACTTCGTGCGCTTGAAGAGCCAGTTCGTACCATTGCAGCTAACGCTGGTCAAGAAGGCTCTGTTATCGTTGAGCGCTTGAAAAATGAAAAAGTAGGTATTGGCTACAACGCTGCTACTGGCGAGTGGGTAAACATGTTCGATGCGGGTATCGTTGACCCTGCTAAAGTAACTCGTTCTGCACTTCAAAACGCAGCATCTGTTGCAGCTATGTTCTTAACGACAGAAGCTGTAGTTGCTGACAAGCCAGAACCAAAAGCTCCTGCTATGCCTGACATGGGCGGCATGGGCGGAATGGGCGGCATGATGTAATGAAATCTTCATCGAAGTCATTCGATGAAGTGCGACCGCGATAAGCGGTAGCTTTCATTGCAGATGGAGCTGAGAAACGCTCCATGCGGTATCAAGGTGTTAGAGCTCTTGCATAGCAAGGATTCTCCTTTGATTAACGTCAAACGGCCACATTTAACCACAAATAAGGCACTTTAGAGTGATGAAAATTACTCTAAAGTGTCTTTTTTTGATTCTAATTAAACTAGTAATAATCTATAATGAATGAACTAGAAGTGTCATGTAGGAGGGGGTTACAATTTTTTACCATGATGTAGTCTGCAATAATTGTAAAAAAACATTTAGGGCCGAGGATTGTGCTGATAAGATACGATTTGAAGCAATTAGGAATTTTATGCGCGGGTATAATCTTTGATGATTTGAAAATTTATAATTTACTCTTTAAGAAAGATAATGCTATTCTAATAGGATGGTACATCATATAAATCAGATATAATACGCTGTAACCTTTCAACAAGGAGCTGATCTAAGCGATAATTATCGCTTGACTCAGCTCCTTTAGCTTTGCTTTTTATCTCATTTTATATAAGTAACTTAAAGTTTTCTTTAACTTACCCAAATATAGAAGCAAAACCTCATGATCTCTTACATTTGCTAACGACAGATTTTATTAGGGATGTTATTATTTAAATAAATTCCTACAAAAATCGATGTTGATAGATATTGCAGATGGAGGTCAATTCATCATGGGGAGAATGCTAGGATTGAGCTCTAACACAAATGTAATTCAGATTGTTACTGCCGTTATTCTTGGTTTGGTAGTAAGCTTTATCCTCATGTCAGTACCACACCTCCCAAAAATCGAAAGTAAGCAAGGTATTCTTGATATAAGCCAGATACATATTAGTGAAGAACCGATAAAGCTAAAAGGCGAATGGGAATTTTACTGGCAGGAGCTGCTGCTGCCTGAAGATATACACGACCGTATAGCCCAAGAAGGTAACACCGATCGCTTAATTAATATCCCTAGCTCTTGGAACGGCTATTCGGTAGACGATCAGAAGCTCGATGGGACAGGCTTTGCAACCTATCGGATGGTCATCCAGCTTAGTGAGCAGGATAGCAACGGGCGGCTAGCTCTACGGTTGCCTACGATTTTTCATTCATATAAATTATGGGTTAATGGTGAACGGTTAGCAGAAGTAGGTGAAGTAGGGCGGGACAAGAGCAGTGTCACGCCAAATTTGGCAACGAAGCTAGTATTCTTTCAACCGGAAAATGATAGGGTTGAGCTAGTCATGCAGGTTGCCAATTTTCATCATAACCGAGGAGGTATCACCAAGTACATAGAGCTAGGTGGCAGTGATCAATTAGCAGTTAGAACAAATCTAAAAATCGCTGCTGAAATGTTCATCACCGCAAGCTTGCTAGTCATTGGTATATATCATCTGCTGCTGTTTGTACTAAGGCGAAAAGACAGGGCTACGCTCTATTATGGTCTGTTTACCACATTATTCGGTATTCGCTCCTTGTTAGTCGGGGAACATCTAATGACACAAGTGTGGCCAAACATGCCATGGGAGCTACAGTTTAAAATAGAGTATCTCGTTCTTTGTAGCAGTGCCTATCTCATCACGATGTACTCTGATTGCATATATCCGAATTATATTGCACGTTGGTTTCATCTTGGTACACGGCTTGCAACAGGGGCGCTTTGTATCGTTGTTCTGGTGACACCAGCCATAGTCTATACAAAACTATTGCTATTGATTGGTTTGGTTGTTGTTGTTCATGCCATTTATCTGATTATAGGGCTAGTTCGGGCAGCTCTTCAGCGTGTGGAGGGAGCGTTGCTCTTTCTACTAGTGTCGATGGTAGCCTTTATTGCGACGGTCAACGATTTCTTATATTACAGTGAATGGTCACCGATTGAAAATTCGTTTTCACTCGCTCTGTTGGTCTTTACCATTGCACAGATGATATTGCTTTCTGCAAGGTTTACGAGAACGGCTGCAAACGAGGAGAGAGTTACGCTTCAGCTACAGGATGCTAACAATAAGCTGACTGAAATGAATACGAATTTGGAGCAGCTTGTACTAGAGCGTACGAATGCTCTAACTGTGGCACATGCTGAGCTTCGCCTATCCTATGATCAATTACTTCTCTCTGAGCAGGGAAGGAAGAAGCTTCTCGCCTATATTACCCATGATTTGCGTATGCCACTAGCCAATATGCTAGGCTATGTCGAGGCTGTTCACGATGGGGTCAAGCCAGAACGCAATGAGCAATACCTCAAGTATATTCGTGATAACACAATAAGAATTAACCGTATGATCGAGGAGTTATCCTTTTTGTCGCATCTGGAGACGGGGCAAGTCGCGTACCAGATGGAGGCCGTTTATGTGACTCAATTCATACAGCAGTTTTATGAACAATATGAGCTAGTTGTGCGTGATGCAGGTTTAGAGTTCAGACTAGATACTAGAGCTGTAGATGATCTGCGAAATATGCCCATTGTTACAATGGATACGCAACGGCTAGAGCAGGCGTTGTTTAATCTAGTGTCGAATGCGATGAAGTTTACGCCGAAAGGTGGAGTCGTACGTCTAGCAATAACTGTGGACAAGGCGAACGATACCCGCCATGCGGTAATTAGCGTACAAGACTCAGGAATAGGGATTCCTCCCGAACAGCTTGAACAAATTTTTGATCGCAACTATAGATATGCTCGACCGGGCATGGATTTAGAAGTTGAGGGAAGCGGACTTGGACTGGCCATTTGTCGAGAAATCGTGCAAGCACATGGTGGGACGGTTTGGGCAGAAAGCGATGGAATAACTGGTTCAATTTTTTATATATCGCTTCCATTTATTCGCGAAGAGGGAAGGGGACGGAATGATGGACAATTATAAAATTATGATCGTTGATGATGATCCGCATATATGTGAAATTGTTCAAGCATATTGTGAGAAGGACGGCTTTAGTACCTCCTATAGCCATAACGGCAGAGATGCGATGAAGCTGCTGACATCGTTCGAGCCTGATTTAATTGTGCTCGATGTTTTACTAGCAAATGAGAATGGAATAGATTGGTGTAAGGACGCTCGTAATCATACGGATGCACCGATTGTATTTCTAAGCAGCCGTGAGGAAGACGAGGTTAAAATCAATGCATTAAACTATGGTGGAGATGATTATGTAACGAAGCCATTTAGTCCAGGGGTGCTTATGGCTAAGATCAAGGCTCATCTTCGCAGAGTATCGACAGGTAAAAGAGAACAGCTACTGGAACTACCGGGCTTGACGCTTGATTTCTATTCGCAGTCCGTCAACATGGTTAGTAAAACCGTTTATTTATCCAAAAAAGAGTTTTCTCTACTGTCCTATATGGCGCAACATGTGAATCGTGTCGTCAGTGTCAATGCGCTGTTTCAGCTTATATGGGGGATGGAGAGTCTGGAGGACACGAGAACGGTTGCTGTCCACATTAGCAATCTGCGGAAAAAAATAGAGAATGATCCTGTTAACCCCGAGCGAATTATTACGGTTCGAGGAGAAGGGTATATGCTAGTTGCTAAGCATACAAGAGCTTAAGTAGGTAAACATAGCTGCCGGAATAGTCACTTGCAGAGTCGATAAAAATAGCGGAGTAGGGTTATCCCTGTCTCCGCTATTATTCATTTAACAGTTTAAAGTTTCCTTTAAGTTTCTTATGTGAGATAGCCTGCCATGATAAAATATGAATAAAGAATCAGTACGATTTCGTAGCTCATAGAAGATGAGAGGTGAGTCGATTGAAGATTATGACCGTTCCATTCTTATCTATTCTGCCGAATGCGAACAAAGGGCATGCAACTGAAGCTGTTGATGCTGCTAGTAAAGTGAACGTGCAACCGTTCGATGGAAACCAGCAACAATTGAATGTTAAGCAAGCCCTGAAGGAGCAAATACTGCGAAAGCTATCAGAGCTGCAAGCCTTGGTAACCGAACAAGGGCACGATAACCCGAAGGTTAAGCTTATCATTGATAAATTTCACAATGGTAAGAAGCTGACTTCAGCTGAGATAGCTTATCTAAGTCAGCATGCGAAAGGTATAGTTGATCATATCGAGCGAATTTCTCGTGAGCGTGAAATCGTCGAACATAGGATGAGCGTTGCACCCTCGAAAATGGATGTGCAGAATGTTGTCCTGCTTTCTCTTCAGCAAGTCGCAAAGCACCCTAGCACGGAAGAGCGCATCGTGCGTGCAGCGCAGATAGCTGATGCACAGTACGAGTATATGCAATCAGAAGATTATAGGAATAAGCCTAACGGGCCTTTAGATGATCGAGAGAAACAAGCTAGCAACCGTATAGGTAGTAGAAAAGATATGATGCATACGTTAATGGCTATTGTCGCATATGAGAAAGCTAAGCTTTTGACGATGGAACAACCATGAACGCATTGAAAAACGGATCTCATAACGATTCCTCTTAACAACATGCCAATGTTTAATTAATATCTCATTCCACAAAAAACTCACTTCTATTCTCAGCTAAAATTGATATCCCCTCATTAGAAAGACTAGCAAGCTGAGCTTCGTTCAACTTAATCAATCGCATTACCTTAGGGCATGCTAATGGTAATGCTTTTTTTTTGTTTACATACCCATACCACCCTGATTAGGAAAAGTAGACTCTGACTCTAACTAAATCAACAATTCGACCATCCTCAGCACTGCGGTCATAAACCCACAACTCGCCTTCCTCGGTCGTTGGGTGCTGATCAAAAGGGAGCTCAAGTGAAAAATATCCATAGTCAGGAGCTCCCTGTTGTGCGGTTGTAAAGCGTTCATTCGTTATGATCATATGGTTACCATCTCTAATCTGCATTAGAACATTAGCCTCGAATACGCGTGCAAACCCTTCAACGCGAACACCGCTTGTAATGTATTCCCCAACAGGTGGGCGTACGACTGTTATATTACGCGAGGAAGGTGCTGGAATGATTAGACGAAATGCTGGATAAAGCAGATCTCGAGAGAATCCAGGTCTGCCTTCGTTTGCTTGCAGAATCGACTGAACAGAAATTCCTAACTGACTAGCGATTTGTGTTAAGGTGTCTCCTGGGTGAATCTCGTATTGAAAAGCAGGCACCCAAAGAGGTTGGTTAATTAAAATAGCGTTCGCATCTGCTAGTTGATTCACTCCCGCTAGTAAATCATAGTGAGCGGAGAACCTGCGGCCGATGGAGAATAACGTATCACCTGGCTGTACGATATAGATGCTTCGATAAGGCTGCACCGCTGGTGCAGGCACGACCAGCAGCCAGCCAGGATAAATGAGATATGGATCGGTAATAGGCGGATAGATGGCATTAGCCTCTTGAATAAGGTCTACCGTGCTGTTAAATCTCGATGCAATAGAGTATAAGGTGTCCCCAGGCTGGACGGTATATAAAATCTGTGTTTCTTCTATAATTCCCAACATCAATCATCCCTTTATTAGACGTATTACCTCATCCTATTCGCCTAAATGAACAAAGGTGCGATTTCGCAGCAACTGTTAAGCAAACGGTATATCGAATGTATACCAACAGTGACTCCACTATGAAATCAAAGAAAAGCCTCTTACCAATTCGCAGCATTGGTAAGAGGCAAGGCGTATAGTTTATGTTACTTCTTTCTTCTTTCTGCGAGCTCAGCTGAGAGCTGAATTGTGCTTTTCTTATTCAATGGATATAGGAACATCAGAATGAAGAAGATAACAATATAGATAATAGCTGGAACCAAGGTTGCTAGTCCATAAATTCCATTCAATGTACTTTCCGCTTGTACATCTAGTGTGGAGTTGTAGCCAACTGCACCGAGTGCATAACCACCTATGCCTCCGGCGATGGCTTGACCGATTTTGCGAGCCATAGAATAGATGGAGTAAACGGTTGCATCTTCACGCATATCAGTTAAAAACTCGTGATAATCAATAACATCGGTGACAAATGCCCAAACTACTAGGTTGAACAAGCCCATCGCGAACATTCCGATTGCAGAGATGATAACAAACTGCAAACTGCTAATATCATTTAAGAAGTAAAGCAATAGATAAGTTGCCCCTGCTAATGCCATGCCAGCAGCTGCCAGTTCTTTCTTGCCGAATCTTGCAACTAATGGCTTGATTAAAGGTGTTGCCAATAATACAACCGCTGCTTGAACAAAGCCGATCGCACTTAACATTGCTGTGTTGTTAAAGAAATCCTTGAAGAGGTAGGCGTTAACTGTACCAATCAACATCATATTGATCATAAAGATTAACGAAGCGATAAGAATCCAGATCAGCGGCTTGTTCTTAACTAGCCCCTTCATTGTTTTACCGAAATTTTTATTCTGTTTCGTATTAGGTTGATCGACAATTCGTTCTGTAGAGAGTTTATAGCATCCAATATAACAAGCAATTGCAAGCACACCAAATAATACAGCTGCCATGAACATACGGTCAGCATCCATTTTGTTATCTACGAACACAATTAGTGGACCCAGTACGTTAATAATTAAGCTAGCGAGCATAGCGCCCATCGTTCTCCATGTAGATAATGTTGTACGTTCGACAGGATCTGCTGTAATCACAGAAGCCATAGACCCGTAAGGGATATTGACTGTACTGTATAACGTTCCCCAAACGATATAAGTAACGAATGCCCAAGCTAGGTAGAACCCATCACTCATACCAGGGATTTTGACAAACATGAGCACACCCGATAAGACAAGTGGGAAGGACATTCGAAGTATCCAAGGCTTAAACTTCCCATGCTTAGTCGCTTTTCTCGTATCGATAAATCTTCCCCATGCAAAATCAGCGAATGCATCCCATAGTCTAGCTATGAAGAATAGGGTACCGACAAGCTCAGCACTAATATGAAAAATATCAGTATAATAAACCATTAAGAATGCGCTTACTAAAATGAAAAAGAAATCATTACCGAAGTCACCGAATAAATATCCGAGTTTATCTCTCATCCCAAATGGGCGGTTTGTCTTATTTTCTAGTTTACTTGTAGATGGACTCATCGTATTGTCCCCCTTTGTTGAATGAAAAGCTTGTATATGAAATATTAATTTGGATGCTTTGCTTTACATCAAGGAGCAATTGCCCTCTTGTTCATTAAGAGGGCAAGGGCTACACTTGAATGGCTTATTTCTTCGTGCGCATTGGTACTACTATGCAGAGATTTTTGAATCAGGTATTCGTCATTAATTTTTATAGCCTTGGTGAGGGATGCTATTCCAGCGTTCGCTGAGATAGCGTACAACCATTTTCGGCTCTCTAGCTCGAGTAAAGATTCCTTTTTTATTACCTTGAACTCGTACGATGCCAAATTTCGTTTGGAAATCTGCGAAGTTCCACAGCTGTTCGCCGATAAAGTTTGGAATTTCATCGAACACTTTACTATTCATGCGATAGTAATCCTCTTGATACTCCTCGCTAAATGGCTCACCGTAAACGCTATGGAAGCCTGCAACGGTATCTGCGCCATATTCAGTGTACATAATTGGCTTCTCAGGATACATCGTTTGCCATTCTAACAGCTCTTGGCGCGTTTTATTCTCAGCTGTTTTCAAATCCCCAAGCTGTACATACCAGCCGTAATAGCGGTCCAGTGCAATGACATCCACGAGCTCTGTGCATTTATCAGCCTTAGGCAAGGCCATCATGATATTAACGAAGGTGCAAGGGCGATTTTGCGGATCTAACTCGCGTGCTAATGCGAACAATGGAGCAAAATACTCATACGAACCTTTAGCGAAGCTTGCAGGTTCATTAGCAATCGACCACATGACAACACAGGCATGGTTTTTGTCACGAGCGATCAGCTCTTTAATAACTTGCTCATGAGCTTCCGTTGTGTTCATTTTTACCCAAGTATCGTCTTCGATATCTCCGCCTTTTTCCAATATGGAGATGTCAAAGTTAAAGTTTGAGAAAAGTCCGACAGCAGGAGTTTCATCAATGACGACGATCCCTTCACGATCACATAAACGCATCATTTCCTCGGAATACGGATAATGTGAAGTGCGGAGAGAGTTTGCTCCCATCTTTTTCATTAGCTTAATATCGTGCACGTTATAGGCTTCGTCCAGTCCGCGACCACGGATATACGTATCCTCATGCTTACCAAATCCTTTAAAGTAGAAGGATTCACCGTTAAGCAAGAACTTACCGCCAGTTACCTCGATTTTACGAACACCAAATGGCTCCTCGTATACATCAACGAGTGCACCGTTTTGATAGCCTTCAACCTTAGCAGTATAAAGATACGCCGCAAGTGGCTGCCATAGGTTAACATCATTGATTTTAAGCTGAACGTCTGCGCCTGAAGCAGTAGCAACTGCTTGCCCTTGCTCATCAACGATCGTTACCTTTACTTCATCAAATGCGCCTGCAGTCTTCACTTTAACCTGCACATCTGCTTCGCTATTTACAAGATCGACATCTGGAATGATGACGATGTCTTCAATATAGCTCTTAGGTGTAGAATAGATCTTAACTGGGCGATGTAGGCCGGCATAGTTAAAGAAGTCGAAGTTTTCATCTACCTTACGTACCAGTTTACCGTTTTCATCTGTCGTTTCACGATAGTTACCAACGGGAAGTGTAGAGTAGTCCAGCAAATTACTAATGCGCACGGTTAGGCGATTTGAGCCTGACACAAGGTGATCGTTGATCTCAGCTTCAAATGGAGTAAAGCCGCCCTTATGGTGAACGACGAATTTTCCATTTACATACACCCACGCTTCATGTGTTGCAGATCCGAAGCGGAGAACTAATCTTTGGTCGTGCAGCGCTTTAGCGACCGTAAAGTCTGTCTCATACCATACATATCCGTTATGCTGTCTTATTTCAGCTAATACAGCCTGATCGTTGAATGAAGCGGGTACAGCCATAAGCTCCTGTGTTGGCAGTGGTTGATTCAAGTCTAGCTCTTGCTCTTCATGATCGATCATGAATCTCCACACACCGCTAAGATCCATGACGATTCGACTTTCAGTTGAAATTGGGTATAACATGTTGTTCATTCCTCCAGTCAATTTATAGTTTGTCATCTATGCTTCTTATGGAAATGAAAGCGTTTAATGTAAGTGCTTTATTTGATTATAAATAATGATTGGTGCTAATATTAGTAATATTATTACTTCATTCGTACAATATTAGCTTTTTTTGCTGAAGAGAGGGGCAGCTGATGGTCAAGCATGATTATCGGGAATATATAAAAATCATTCAAATCATCCATTCATTAACGAAAATGGATATCCGCTTAATGGATCATAGCAGTACGATCATTGATCAGATTAGTAATCATACAATTCCGGCTGTACTTCATCAGCCAAATGATGAGCATCGTTATATCAATGATGTGCTAAGAGCGAATGAACATGGACATTATTATCATTTTGTCAATTCATCTGGCTTGGAATATGTTGCAGCTGGCATCTGGAAGCATCAAAGTTTAGATTGCAGCATCATCGTTGGGCCATTCATTTCGAGTATAGCCGTCCTCGATTTTGTTAAAGATGTCATCGTAAACAATCAACTGCCCGTAGGAGAACGTAATCAGTTAGAGCATTTTTATAAATCCTTGCCTGTTGTCGGTGAGAGTGAGCACCAGCATATCGGTGAGCTGATCGGTCATCTATGTATGCATAACCATATTCGTTGGAAGCAAATTACAGCTAATACCCGCAGGCCAACTCGAAATACGAGTGTGCATAAGGTGATGCTGGAGGAGCAGAAGGAAACGATTGAACGTAGATATGAAATTCAAAATAACGTGATGGATGCCATCTCTAGAGGAGATAAGGAAGAAATCACGAAAGTGCTTGTTCAGCTCAGTGCAGAATTGGTGGCGTTCACAGATCGCGTACCAGAAAGTCCGATTCGATCCTCTAAAAATATTGGGTTCGTGCTGAACACGATGTGTAGAATTGCAGCTGAACGAAGTGGTGTACATCCTGTTTACTTGCATAATATATCGGAACGATTTGCGATTTTAATAGAAAAGACGTTTACAATACCACAGTTGAATGCATTGTTTCTGACGATGGGGCAGGATTATTGTGAGCTCGTAACTACGGTTGCTACAGGGCAATATAGCTTGATTGTCAAGAGAGCGATTGATTATATTTTGCTCAATCTAAGTCACCCGTTATTTTTAGAGCAAATCGCTGAGCAAATTCATATTACTCCTACTTATCTATCTAGAAGGTTTAAACAGGAGACAGGGGAGACGATCATCGACTTCATTAACCGTAAACGGGTAGAAGAGGCGGCGGTATATTTAAGAAGAGGAAATATATCGGTGACAGAGGCTGCTTTTTTGGTGGGCTATAATGATTTGAATTACTTTAGCAAGGTGTTTAAGAAGATTATGTCTGTAACGCCATCGCGTTATGCCAAAGGTCTAAGCTAAGTAAGCTATATAAAAAGCACCATAGAAGATTCAGCAGCTCTGACTGAATGCTCTACGGTGCTTTTGCGTTTATTTTTAATTCTTATCTTCAGTACTGCATAGTTATCTTATACTGCTTGCTGCTAAAGCTAGTAAAAACGGTAGCTAGCATTAAGTTAGCATTAAGTTAGCATCATATCTCTTTTGAACGGTAGACGCAGATGAGCTTCCCAGCGATCCTCAAGATCTATAGTGTGTGTGAGCAGAACATCATCCTGCGACGTATCTGCAAAGCCCAATATTTCACCACCAAGTGGAGAGACGATCATGCAATGACCATAATACTCCTTACCATACTCCATTCCAGTTTTATTAACGCCTACAACGAATACATTGTTCTCGAAGGCGCGGGCACGCAGCATTAGCTTCCATGTGTCGGAGCGCCAGTCGCTTGCGAAGGAGCTCGTTGCTGTAAGGTTGAAAATGATGTCGGCGTCATGCAGTGCCAGCTCTCGAAAGCCTTCCGGAAAATGGCGATCGTAGCATATTTGCAAGCCGATCTTCACATGATCCGCTGGAATAACTGGATAGCCTAGATTGCCAGGCTCAAAGTATATTTTCTCGTAATTGCCCATGGCGTTATTAATCATCGGCGCGGGAATATGAACCTTGCGGTACTTGCCTGCAATTGCCCCATTGGAGTCAACGACCATCGCTGTATTGTAATAATGTCCTTTTTCTACCTCTGCATATCCAAAAATCGTGGTTAGCTTAAGCTCCTTAGCTTTATTTCGAATCGTTGTAATCTCCTTACAATGATCCTCCATAAAGTAATGTCGGAACTGCCTCAGATAGATTACAGGAAAGAAAGGAGTGAGTGCCAGCTCGGGAAATGCGACTACTTGTACTCCTTGTTCCTTTGCCGTCTCCATCATGCGAACAATGCGTTTTAGATTTACCTGTATATCTTCATCATTAGGAGCCATTTGCGCAGCGCCAATCGTTAATTTCATAGTGCAACTCCTCTCAATTATTCGATAACAAAGACGCGTGCAGGACCACCGCAGCCATTTTCAATTTTTATTGGAATTGCATAGAAATCGACCACATCACCATTGATCGCAGATAGGTTTGTAATGTTCTCAATAATGCAGACATTGTTGCCAAGCAATGTACGATGAACAGGAGCCTCAGTTCCGTTGAATGAATCATTGACGCTAGGTTCATCTGGTGGATGATCTAGTGCTACTGCCTTAATACCAGCCTCTACAAGCCACTGAGCTAGCGAGGTTTCAATATAGTGACCCATGCGATAGTAATCGTCATTGCCAAAGCTTTTCTCGGACCATCCGGAATAGAAGATAACAAAGCAATCCTTTAGTTTATCCTGAGTCAACCCCTGATCGAGAAAATGCTGAATCGTTACAGGCTCACCTGGCTGGATTTTATCCTTAAGTCTTAGTACATGAGCTTTTCCCATCAGACGCTCTAATGGAACCTGATCGATGGTCCAACCATCCTTCACAAAGTGGAATGGAGGGTCGATATGTGTTCCTACATGAATGCTAAAGGAAAGGACTGCATTAGTTCGGTGATGCTCCTCATGTGTATGGATCATTTCATAGGTAACCGGTGGATGTCCAGGTACAAGTGATACATTCGGTCCAAGCTCTGTAGTTAAATCGATAATTGTTGGCATAGGTATTGCTCCCTTCGTTATTAAAAGCTATTTAGTAGAATGTTAAGGTGTCCAAGTTACTAAAGTAGGGTCGACCTCCAATAGGAAGCCTGGATTTACAAACTCGCTGAAGTCAGGTAGTTCTTTAATTTTTTCGTTGGCCAATAGGAAGCTAGAGGTGTTCTCTATGTCTTCAATAAGCTCAGGCGTGATCGCTAGAGAGTACTCATTTAGAGACATAATTTCAATGGCATCAGCCAGGTCAAGCTGTAGTGTTTCTGCTGCATGAGCTGCTGCTTGGTCAGGGCTTTCGTGAATAAAGGCTACAGCCTTGCTTAAAGCTCGAAGCACGGCCTTAACGGTATTCGGGTGCTTCTCGGCAAATTTAGTATCAGTAAGCAATACAGAATGAAAACCAGCTAGCTTTTGAGGACCTTCTTCGCCAGGTACATAAGATTGTGAGGCAGAGATGAAGCGCATAGCTCCGATTTTAGTTGTATTCAATATAACTGGCTCCCATACGACAAAGGCATCAATATCACCTTTTTCGTAAGCGATGGTCATCTCAGTACCGCCCATCTTGTAGATATCCATAGAGGATGTATCTAAGCCATAGTGCTCGACTATTTGTAAAAATAGTGCCTCTGACGTGTTGCCAGGGGAGTAGGCAATCTTCTTACCATTCAAGTCCTCCGGTGTTTTAATGGTGTTCGGATTAACGACCATAGATTGAGCGCCAGAAATATCAGATTGCTGGGCGATAATTTGTACTGCGCTACCAGATCCTTTTAAGATGGTTGCCGGCGAATCTCCGACACTACCAATGGGAATGCTTCCGCCTGCAAGAGCAGCTGTTACATCGGCACCAGATTGAAATAGCTCTAAGTTAATATCTAAGCCTTCCTCGGAGAAATAACCTTCCTCGATGGCTACGATGATTTCAGAAGCAAGCTGCAAATCCCGAGCGGTGCCAATTGAGAAGCTGCTGACTTCTAGGCTAGGCTGCTTAGCTTCATCTTGCTCCGCATTACTTGCTTGATTGGTGCCAGATGCTGCATTCGTGCTCGTGTTCGCGGTATTCGCAGCATTGTTGTTACCACATGCTGCTAAGATGACAAGCGACAATACGGTTGTAGTTAGAAGGGCGAATTTTTTTGACCTCATAGTAAGTTCCTCCACTTTTCTATTTATTTTTACTTCCAACGAACCAATGCCTTTTCTGCACTAAGCAGTATTCGATTAATAG
>Ga0180216_1000404_pt1 | contig 46933 bp, 45 predicted proteins | sample eDN3rd37CBELigMG_FD_128879 | JGI IMG/M metagenome (GOLD analysis project Ga0180216, IMG submission 128879) | Enriched Miracle-Growth compost microbial communities from Emeryville, California, USA - eDNA 3rd pass 37_C BE-Lig MG (version 2)... ...
GCTCGGATCAGGTGACATAACGATCGGCGCCAACGGCCGTATCGGAGCCCTCGGCACCACCCTGCTCCTCGATGTGCGCAATACCGATCCGGGTGCGACCACCTTCATTGGCGGCACGGGCACACGCGCTGGCTATCATATCGACAGCAGCGAAATGACGCGCCTGTTCAGCGATCGCGTCACCATCTTCGCGCCCGTCCTCGACGGCAGCGACAGCGCCTTTGTGGCCTCCGCTCCGGGCACCCTGCTTGTCCCGATCGCATCGGTGGGCTCCAGCGCGCCGCCCGACGTCGTCATCGATGACTTTACAATGACCGCCGGCGGGTCGGCTTCGAACCTCGGCGTCACCGGGTCGCTCACGATCAGCACGCCGGGCAAGGCGCGGGTGGTCGGCGATGTTTCCTTGACCGGTATGGGCGATGACAATGCGCTCAATATGTTCGCCGACGACGCGCTCGAAGTGATCCTGGGCGAAGGCTCGATCCGCTTGTCGGGCGCAAGCATTGATACGCCGGCGGGCCTGCTGCGTATCCAGTCAAACGATGTGATCGTTGCGACCCTCGCCGCAATCGGAGATGTCGCGGGCGTTTCCACCACTGACGCGATCGAGGAACGACTGGCGCAAAATGACGGCGTGACGAGCGACGATGGCGCGCTGTACGCTGGCGGCATCACCGCCCGCGTTGTGGGCGGCTTTTATGTTCAGAACAGCGGCACCGGCACCGATTATGGCGAGCGCCGCGGTCTGACGTTCGGGGCGGGCGGGCTCAATGTGAACCCCGTGACCGCGGAGACCCGGCTCGTGATCAACGGCGTCCATCTCGGTCCGCAAGGCCAGGTGACCGGGCTCGACACCATCCCGCTGCTCAGCGTCAGGGGCGGGACGCCCTCCCCCGGCGATTTCGACCCGCGCTCGACCTTCAATGGCTGCGTAATCGCCAACCCCAGCGCGTGCCTTGCGATCGACATTCCGGACAATGGCGGCTTCCCGGTGCAGGACGTCATCGAAGAGGAAAGCAATGACGACGGCAGCGACAGCATCAGCCTCCCGACGGCACTGATTACGATGCGCGCGATCGACCCGCTGACGGGCGAACCGTTGCTCGACGATCCCGTGACCGGCGCGGGGAACGATGATCTGTGGACGCCACCCGGCGAATAGGGGTTTCGGTTGACGGACGCCCCCGCCGCAAGGCATGGGCGCCGCGATGACCAAGACCCCTCCCCCCGCGCCGCTGCGGCTGTACAACAGCCTCACGCGCCAACTGGAAGACTTTGAGCCCGTCCATGCAGGCGAGGCGCGGGTCTATTCATGCGGGCCGACGGTCTACAATTATCCGCACATTGGAAACATGCGGGCCTATGTCTTTGCGGATACGCTGGGGCGCACGCTTTCATTCAAGGGCTACAAGCTCACCCACGTCATCAACATAACCGACGTCGGCCATCTCACCGACGATGCCGACGCAGGCGAGGACAAGCTTGAAAAGGCGGCAGCCGATCGGGCCCAGTCGATCTGGGACATCGCGCGTCATTATACCGAAGCCTATTGGGCTGACGTGAAGGCGCTCAATATCCGCCAGCCTGCCCATTGGTCGATCGCAACCGACTATGTCCCCGCAATGATTGAGTTCGCCAGGGCGATCGCGGACAAGCATTGCTACGAGCTTGAGAGCGGACTTTATTTCGATACGACGACCGTCGCGGGCTATGGCCGCCTCGCGCGCCACAGCACCGATGAGGGCGAAAGCCGCATCGATCCTGTCGATGGCAAACGCCACCCCGCGGACTTTGCGATCTGGCGCAAGACCCCACCAGGCGAAAAGCGTCAGATGGAGTGGGATTCGCCCTGGGGCCGCGGCGCACCAGGCTGGCACCTCGAATGCTCGGTCATGTCGGAGGCACTGCTCGGCTTTCCCTTCGACATCCATACCGGCGGCATTGACCACCGCGAGATCCATCACCCCAACGAGATAGCGCAGAACCAGGCACACAGCTGCTCGAACGACAGCGGCGCGCGCCTGTGGATGCACAATAATTTCCTCGTTGACCGAAGCGGCAAGATGTCGAAGTCGAGCGGCGAATTTCTCCGCGTTCAGCTGCTGATCGACAAGGGCTACCACCCCCTCGCTTACCGCCTGATGTGCCTGCAGGCGCATTATCGCAGCGAACTGGAATTCTCATGGGAGGGGCTCAGCGCGGCACTGACGCGGCTGAGGCGTCTGGTGATGGCGGCGGCAAATGCGCGCGAGGCCGAAACAGCGCCGGTGACCGACCGCCGTCTCGCCGACCTGCTCGCGCGCTTTGATGCGGCGATGTCAGACGATCTCAATACGCCGGTCGCGCTGACTTTGATCGAGGAGGCGGCGGCATTGAAGAAAATCGACGCCGGGCAGAAGCGCGCGGTGCTTGAGGCGATGGATAGCGTGCTTGGCCTCGACATCCTGGCGCTCTCGCGCGCTGATCTGCGCATCCGCCCCAAGGTCGCGGCGATCACCGAGACCGAAATCGAGGCTGCCCTCATGCGACGCAAGGAGGCACGCGCCGCGAAGGATTTCGAAGCCTCCGACGCCCTGCGCGATGAGCTTGTCGCCGCCGGAGTCGAGGTGATGGACGGCGACCCCCTGGGCTGGGACTGGCGGCTGGAAAATTAACCCCCCGCGCTTGCAGGACGAATCCGGGGTCGGCATGAAGGACTCGCCCGCGACGCAGGGATAGGCTCGTTCGGCCTTGCTGTGCGCGGGAGGGAGAATTTATGAGCAAAACCGTCACCGTCCTTTCAGGGATGATCCGCCCACTAGTCGAGAACCAGCTCCCCGACTGGATCGAGCCCCGCTTCTTCATGAGCAAGCAAGAGGCGATGGAGCTGGCTCCCGGAGCCGAAATCGGCTGGTTCGACATGTACGACAAGAAGGATATGGCGGCTGCCATTACCGCCGCGACGCGGCTCAAATGGCTCAATTCGATCTATGCGGGGGTCGACGGCATGCCGCTCGCTCTGCTCAAAGAGCGCGGAGTCGTCGTTACCAACGGCGCCGGCATCAACGCGATCACCATTGCCGAATATGTCGTGATGGGAATGCTGACAGTCGCCAAGGGCTATCGCGACGTCGTGCGCGCCCAGGACCGGCGCGAGTGGCTCACGGATTCGCCCGGCAAGGTCGAGCTATACGGCTCGAAAGCCCTGCTCCTCGGCTATGGCGCGATCGGCAGGCTCGTGGAGGAGCGGCTGAAAGGCTTTGCCGTCGATGTCACGGTCGTGCGCCGATCACCGGGCGCGAACAGCCTTTCGCCCGACCAGTGGCGTGCGCGGCTCGGCGAATTCGACTGGGTGATCCTCGCAGTGCCCGCGACGGCGGAAACAGAAGGCATGGTCGGCGCAGCCGAGCTCGCGGCGATGAAGCCGAGCGCGACGCTTATCAATATCGCACGCGGCAGCGTGGTCGATCAGGACGCGCTCGTCACCGCGCTCAACGAGCAGCAGATTGCCTCCGCCTTCCTCGACGTGACAACGCCCGAGCCCCTTCCCCCCGACGATCCGCTCTGGAGCCTCGACAATGCGCATATCACCATGCACCTGTCGGGCCGCGCGCAGGACAAGATGTTCGCCCGTTCTGCGCAGCGCTTTCTCGACAATCTCGATCGCTGGCAACGCGGCGAACCCGTCACCCCGCAGGTCGACCTGACGCTGGGCTATTAGGCGGGTCGTTCCGCCTTCAGCTCGCGCACCAGCGGCTGCAACCGCTCGTCATATTTGGCGAGCATGGTGTGCGCGCCGGCATGGTCATAGAAGCTGACGAGCTCGCGGCCGTTCCAGTGATGAAGCGCGTAGGCGGGATCTTCCGCAACAATCATGGGGCGCTCGTCGGGGTGGTCCTCATCGATCGGTCGGAGGTCGAGCGATACTTGCGGCGCAGTCGACGAGCAGATGGCAACGGTGCGACCTTCCCACGCAACGGTGACGCTGCGATGAAGGTGGCCGCAGATCAGTCCGCGCACTTGCGGGTGCCGCCGCACCACCGCGGTAAAGCGATGAACCCAGGGTTCGTCGCTGTGGGTATTCATCCATTCGATGCCGCATTCGACCGGGGGGTGATGCATCACGATGTAGCTCGGCTTGTCCGCATTTTTTGCAAGCTCCGCATCGAGCCACGCCGCGCGCGTGTCGCAGAAGGCGCCGCCGTGGCGCCCCTCCTCGAGCGTGTCGATCGTCACCAGCCGCAATTCGGGAAGTTCGACGCTGTACTGGATAAATCCATTCCCGTCGTCAAAACCGGGAAAATGATCGCGAAAATTATCGCGTAGATCGTGATTGCCGACGCTCGGCCACACCGGAAAGGGGCAGCGCGAAAAGGCGGTCGCGAGCCGGCGGTAGCTCGCAGGATCTCCGCGGTCGGTGATATCGCCGGTGGCGAGCAGCAGGTCGGGACGGTTCGGCCCTTCCATCAACACGTCGAGCACCTCGTCGAGGCGCTTGCGGTTATATTCGGCCGGATTGTCCGGATCGAAACCGATATGGATATCGGTGATCTGGGCGATCAGCATCTCCGTCCCCTGCTCCGTGCCGGCGTGCCGGCCACTCGATGATTATCCACCCCCTCGCCCCGGACTCGATACCGGGGCGCGCCATGTCGCATCGTAAAGGTCTCGCCGTTCCAACCCTGTGATCTCGCGCACAGCGTATACGCCGCGCGGCGGCCCATCTGTGATGGCGGTCACATTCTTGCGGCGCTGCCGCGCCGGTGCCCACGGCTTGTCGCCGTCGCCATGATATTCGTGACACATGGCGCAGGGCGAGTTGGTCGCGGTCTCGACCTTCGCGCTGGCGAGCCGCGCGCCGCTGCCACCGACATGGCAGGTACGGCACTGCGCAAGCCCGGGCACGAGAAGGTCGCTCGCCGCTTTCGACCCCGTTGCGCTCGTGTGGCAGTCGGCGCATTGGGTTTCCTTGTGCGCGGCATGATCGAACCAGCCCTTCTCGAGGAAGCGCGGCGTCTGGTGCACCGCCATCACGCGCCAGTTATTCCCCGCCTGCGGCGCGAAAATGGTGTGGCAGTCATAGCAGGCGCCGCCTTTCGAGAAGACCGCGCGCACCGCATCCTGCGCCCGGCTGGGTCTCAGCGCCGTCTCGCGGAAATATATATTGTAGATCTGTCCCTCGGCATATTGCCCGGGGCGTCGCCGCGCCATGCCGCCGAGCTGAAGCGGCCGCGTCGGCGGGGTCGAGCGGTAATAGGCGTAAAGATCCGCGACCACCTGATCGGGCTCGCCGTGGCGGAGGGTGCGGGTCACGCCGCCAACGGTCTCGAACGCCAGGCTGTGGCACATCGCGCAGTCGCGCTCCATCTTCACCGGCGCGATACGCACCCCGTCGGCTTCGGGGCGGTGGCAGTTTTCGCATTCGAGCTTCTGCCCGAACCCGAATTGGCCCCGAAAGCTTGCTGCCATGCGCGCAACGCCGCCCCCCGTCTGAAGATGGAGGTCGTGGGGAAACTTGAGGCCGTCATGATCGAGCACCCGCGTACCCGCCGCGGCGCGCACCGGATTTGCGCCAGGGGTAGCCCGGACGAGCGGGCGAAAATCAGGGTGATCGGTGCCGAAATCCGAAGCGTCGGCGACACCGGCCTTGAACCCTCTTTGTGCGAGCCGCGCCGCCATGCCCGTATGGCAATCGGCGCAGAATGCCTGCGGCGTCGCAGCCATCGGTCCCGCGCCCTCATGTTCGGTATGACAGCCGACGCAGCGCCCTTGCGGCTTGTTGAAGGCGTTTGCGAAGCCTTCGAGAAGCTTCCCGCCCAGCCCCGGCGGCGCCCGCGCGGCGAGCAGCATCGCGGTCGGCGCCCCGGCGTGGCTGGCACTCATCGCCTTGTGTTCGCCCGTGTGACAGCCGATGCACGCCTTGTCGGTGACCGCGACGAAGGGCTCGACGTGGCAGGCCTGGCAATCTTTCTTCAGATTTGCGTGCGCGCTCGACAGCGGTCCCGACAACCAGGCCTGGTCAGCGTGATAGCCCTGAGGCCGCTCGTCGACGCCCCTGTAGCTGTGCCACGCCCAAATCGGTCCGACCAGAAAGGCAAGGAGCACCAATATGGCAAAGGTCCATGCGCCCACGCGCTTGCCCGGCATCGTGCCCGCAAGCGAGAAGGCCCGGGCCTCGTCGACGTCCTTTGAGGAATGCGACAGTTCGTCGATCCTCTCGACGAGGAGGATGATATCCTCGCCCTCGCGCGTGATGGTGAGCCGGTGCCCGCCGAAACGCAGTTCGGCCCCGGCAGCGCTGTCGATATCCGCGGTGTCGAGCGTCCGTCCGTTGAGGTCGAAGCCAAGTCCCTCGAGCGCCGTGACGCGAACGGTCCGCCCGTCCGCGCTCGCGATCGTTGCATGATGCGGATTGACGGCAAGATCGGCGACATGGATCGCATTGCCGCTGTCGCGTCCGAGCGAGATCGTGTCGCCGGGCAGCGCCGCATCGCGAATAATCTGCTTGCCCGTCTTGGTCGTCGAGATGCGACGTAGGATGAAGCTCATCGTCCGCGCCTCACCAATAGAAGAATACGCTGATGATGTGCGCCGACAGCGCCGCGATCAGCGCGAAGGTGAGCGGCACATGGACGTAGAGCCAGATTTCGAGCAGCGCGCGAAGGCGCAGGTGCTCGCGAAGCCGCGCCAGCGCTGCCTCCTTCTGCGTCAGCAGCGCGACAACCTTCGCCCGCGCTTCCGCATCGCCTCCGACAGCCTCGGCCAGCGCTGCGCGCGCTGCGGCAGTCGCGCGGTTGTGGTAACGGCCCGTCAACCGGGCCCGGATCCCGCCGGCAAAAGGATCCTGTTCGAGCGAGGCGAGGACGGGCGCAGCCTCGCCGGGCGGGAGGGGCTGCGCGGCAGCGTGGAGCTGGCGGTCGAACGCGCGGATCGCCTCCAGCATCTGCATTTGCGTCATCTGCTCGCGGTTATTGGAGAGCGCCTGCGGCAGCAGCGCATAGACGGCGACGCCATAGAGCCCCGACAGGATGACGAGAATCATCAACGCCCAGGCAAGCGTGTGGACGTTCCAGCCGAGCTGGAAACCGGTGTGCCAGGTTCCGATGACAATGAGGCTGAGCCCGAGATAGACATGCGCGGAAGTCCACGCCTTCAGCGACCAGAAATCGCTCGTCATCCGGCGCTTGCGATAGCCAAGCGCCGTGAGCCAGAGAATCAGCAGCGCGCCGATTGTGCCGAGGGTGTAGCCGTACCAGCTGCCGCCATTCGGCCGGGGGCTGACATCGATCAGCGCATAGGAAATGATGACGAGCAGACACAGTCCGCCCGAAATCTTGGCCCAGCGAAAATTGGCATGGCGCAAAAAGCCCTCGTGCCGCCGCTCGCGTACGCGTTCGGTCTGGGTCGCCGCTGCGCGGCGCCGGCGAAATAGCGTCGCCATCAGCCAGCGTCCTCTTCCAGCCGCGCGATCGAGAGAAATTCTTCGGGCGACACGCGGATTGCAGCGCCCGTTGGGCACGCCCGCACGCACGCGGGGCCCCCGGAGAGTCCCTTGCACATGTCGCATTTGACCGCGATCTTCTTCGGCTTCTTGCCCTCGGGCATGTTCGCCTTGGTCCATTTGGGCGACGGTTCGCCAGGGCCGGGGCCGCGCCCGAGAAGCAGCCAGCTCAAGAGCCCCGGTTTCGGCGGGGGCGCTGCCTCCATGCGGATCACGCCATAGGGACAATTGCGCATGCAATTGCCGCAGCCGATGCATCCCTCCTCCATGAACACCTCGCCATCGGGGCCGCGGTGGATAACGTTGGGAGGACAGTCGGCCATGCAGTGCGGGTGTTCGCAGTGGCGGCAACTCGTCGGCACATGAAGGTGGGCGAAGGTCTTGCCCGCCTCGCGGTCGAGCCGCGACAAGCCTTCGTGGCTGTCAGCGCAGGCCTTTTCGCAATTGTCGCAGCCGACACAGAGATTCTCGTCGATCAGCAACGCGTCGGTTGCCTCGCCGAGACCCTCCTTCATGATGAAACTCGCGGTGTCCGAGTAAAGGTCGACCGCGCTCGAATAGGTCGCCTTGCGCGATTCGATGAAGCTGTTCATGGCGGCGCGTTCGGCGACGGCCTTCTCTGTTGCCTCGCGCACCTGCGGCCGCGCCGCCAGCATCGCCTTGAAGCCCGCACCGGTCAGCTTGATCACCTCGCTGCCGACTGCAGCTTTCACCGTCGCGTTGCGGGGTGCACCGCTCAGCACCGCCATCTCGCCGAAATAGCTGCCGGCGGGCAGGTAGCGCAGGAAGATCGGTTTGCCGCCGATATTTTTCTCGACCACCATCGACCCTGAGCGGATGACAAAGACGTCGTCCCCCTCGTCGCCCTCTTCCAGCACCGCCTTGCCCGCAGGGACGCGGATCACTTCGGCGCCGTCGACGACGGGCGCCAGATCTTCGGCAGTCAGACCGCCCTTGAAGATCTGGAGAAGCTGGCGCTCTAGCGAGATGCGCTCGATCACGCGCCTGGCCCCGGGCACCGCGCCCATCAGCTTGAGTGCAGCAGTGCGCGATACCTCGACGAAAATGCTGTCCTCACCGGCGCGGATGGTCGCACCGCGCTTACGCCCCGAAATCAGGCCCACCTCGCCAAAAATCGAACCCTGTTCGATCGGCACGGTCACCCCGGGGGCCACCTCGACGAGCGCGTGACCCTCGGCGATGGCGAACAGCGAGGATCCCGGCTCGTCCTTTTCAAATACGACCTCGTCCTTGGGATAGAAGGCCACTTTGGAATCGAGCATGAACTCGCGCATCTGGAGCGGCGAGACCTCGGCGAAGATGCGCACCCGCGTGCGCAGAAATTCGAGCCACTCGCTGACCGATTTCCGCTCGGGCAAGTCGGCGAAGATTGCGGCCAGATCTTTTTCGTCGGCCGGCGTGAGGGCGGTGTTGCCATTGATGAACTCGACGACGTCATAGCCCTGGTTCATGCAGTGCTTGATCAACGGATAGCCCGCGAGCGCGCCGATGACATAGATGCCGGGAACTGTTGTTTCGAAAGTGGGCGATAGCTTGGGAAAGGCCTCGCGGTCGGGGCCGGTGAATTCGATCCCCATCGATTCGACAAAGGCGCGCGGCGCGACCGACCCCAGGCGCGCGACGATGAGGTCGCACTGGATCTTCTCGTCGCCGGTCGGGGTTTCGAGCGTCAACCAGCCCTCCTCGACCAGCTTGGGCTGGGTTTCGGTGCGGATGCTGATCGCGCCATTCTCGCCGGCTTCCATCAGATCGGAAACATTCTTGGCCTTGGCGCGCGCAAAATCCTTCGAGCGGTTGAGGATCGTCACGCGATTCTCAAGGGCTTCCTCGGCGACCCCCAGCGCATTCTCAATGCCCGCGTCGCCCGATCCGACAACCGTGATATGCCGGTCCTTGAAATCCTCCGGATCGTCGACCTGGTAGATGATATGCGGCAGATCATTGCCCGGACAGCGCAGACGGTTCGGATTGCCCTGCGTGCCGATCGCCAGCACGATCGTTTCGGCGGCGAGCACGTCGCCCTTTGCCGTCTTGATCTGGAACGCCCCCTTCTCGCCCGTCACTTCGACGACCTCGGCGTGATAGAGGACATTCACCTTGTTCGCCGCGGCGTCCTCGTCCCAGATGGAAAGGATCGCCTCGCGCGCGCCTTCGTCGAAACGGCAGTCGGAACGCAGGTCGAGGCGATTGGGCGTCGCCATGACGTGCTTGCCCTTCTGATATTTGAAGATCGTATCGGAAAGATGGTCGGTCTTTTCGAGCAGCACATGGCTGAGACCGAGCTGCGCGGCGCGCGCAGCCGCACTGAGGCCGGCGGGACCCGACCCGATGATCGCTACCCGGACCGGGTCGCTCATAAGGCGCCTGCGCCCAAGCGGACCGCCTGAGGCAGTCGTTTGTCGCGGACACAGACCAATGCGCCTATGGGCATCCAACCCCCCATCGCCAGCCCCCGGCGATCTTTAACGGATGCGACCCGAACTTATGTTCTGGGAGTGAAGCTATGCCCTTGAAAGCGGGCCGAGGTCAACCGGTGACGAAGAAACTCCGGTCCGCCTTCAGGCGAGTTCGAAAATCGCAGCGGTCCGGTCCGAAGCCACCGGTTCGAAGCGCGACCAGCCGTCGGGACCGAGCTTCTCCAGGGGGCGGAAACGCGCCTTGTAGGCCATGCGTGCCGAACCCTCGATCCAGTAGCCGAGATAGACATAGGGCAGCCCCGCACCCGCGGCCCGCTGCACATGGTCGAGAATGACATAGGTGCCAAGCCCCTCGCGCAGCGGGTGCGCCGTGTCGAAGAAGCTGTAGATCATCGACAATCCGTCGCCCTGGCGGTCGGTCAGGCAACAGCCGACGAGGCGGCCGCGGCTGCCGTCGGGCGTCGGCTCGCGATATTCGATCATATAGGTGTCGACAGGCGTCTGCTCGACCATGTCGGCGAAATCCTGCTCGTCCATGTCGGCCATGCCGCCGTTCGGGTGGCGCGACTGGAGATAGGCATGAAGAAGGCTATATTGCTCGTCGGTCGCCCAAGGCTTGCAGGCGGTGGCGACGAGATCGCCGTTGCGTCGCAGGTTCCGCTTCTGCGACTGGCTCGGTGTGAAATCCATTGCGCAAACACGCACCGATACGCAGGCTGCGCAGTCGGTGCAGCTCGGTCGGTAGGCGACCGACTGGCTGCGGCGAAAGCCGATGCGGCCAAGGGCATCGTTGAGCTCGCTCGCATTATGCCCCCCGAGCTCGGTGAACACCTTGCGCTCCGTCTTGCCCGCCAGATAAGGACAAGGCGCGGGGCTGGTGACGAAGAAGCGCGGAAAACGAAACGGCGCAGACACGCGAGACAGGCCTCCGGACTTGGTTATGCGAGCCCTCCCACGCGGGTCCCGACATGTGACATGCACCGAATATGCCGCGCGCCGTCAATGGTGCAAACATCATTTACCATTTTTGTCCGTCCCGAACTGAATCAGAGGCAGAATTTTTCTGAATCGCGCGGTAACTTTGTGCCGATCTGAATCAATTGGATCCCCGTCTCCAGCGAAACGAGGGATAAAGGAAGCCGGCGGCCCCGCCCCGGCATCCGCGGGCAAGTGCACGGGTCGGTTGCCCGCTTGGGCGCCTTGTCCGAACCTTTGAAATCGCGACCTAACGCCAGAGAATCTGACCGCCCGGTTCGATGAGCGACTTGAGCTTCTGAAGCTCCGAGATCAGGACGTCGAGGCTTTCGCGCTTGAAAACGAGCGGAAGCTCGGCTCCGCCCTGAAGCCGCATGAACAGCATCGGCTCATTCTGCTCGGTTTTTCCCGTCTGCATTCCGACGGGGCGGATCAACTGCGCTTCGCGGTCCTGCCCGTCGAACTTCTCAAGTTCAGCGACCAGCGCGCTGGCGAGAACCGGAGCACATTCAAGGCCGACCTCAATTCGGTGCAGCGCCTCGTCGTCTCCCTTCAAAGCGAAGTGCAGCGCGCCATCCTTCGCAGACCATTCGACAACCTCGACAAATTTCAACGCGAATTCCTTTTCATGCAGCAAGCAGCGGCGCGCGCAATGCCTCAGTCCTTTGGATAGAGAAGCCGCGCCGGCCGGCGCTCACGGGCCGTCTTGAACAGCGAATAGGTCTGCCCGACGATTTCGGTCACGCCCGTGATCGACGCCATATAGCTTTCAAGCTCGGGGGTCTTCTTGGCCTCAATGAGCCGCGTCGGTGCCGCGGGATCGGGGCCGTCGAAGCGGACGCAAAACAGCGGCTCCCCGCGCCGCAGGATCAGATCCCTGGTCGTGTCGTGCCACTCGAACGCCCATTGCAACGGTCTCGGCCAGACATCGATCGGAAAGCGGCCGTTGATCTGAATGCCGGGGCGGTCGGGCGTATGGTGGAAGATGGGGGGATATTGATTGACGTAAACCGGATCGTCCGAAACGAAGACATAAGACGTCAGCATCTGGAGCACCGGCCGCTGCGGATCGCGCCATTCGTGTCGCGGCTGAAATACGATCCAGCGCTGCAGCGCCTCGGCCCGGATCGGACTTTTGTCGGCGAGAACGTTGGTTATCTCCATCCCGCCGGCCGTCAGGTTCAGCCGCAAATGAACGTCGATGGGACAGTTGATGACGAAGTGCCGGCGGTCGAAATCCAGCACCGAGGGACATTTACCGACCGACCGGGGATCCTTGCTTTGGGACTCGACGCGTACCGGCCGCGGGGTGTCCCAAATGACGCTCGCGCCTTCGACATTGAGCAGCCAGCCGACAGTGTAGGCGCGCGATTCGCCTCGAGCAGCGTCCTCCGAACTTGGCTGGGGTTCAGCCTCCGCGGCGAGCGCACCCTTCGAAAACAAGTTCTTCAACATTTTAAAAACCGGTACCCTTTACTCACCGCTGCGGGGACCCGCGAATTACCGTATCGACCTTACGAATCCTAGACAGGAGTTTCGGGCGGCGCGCAGCATATGTCCTCATGGAGCTGCCGCGTCCTATTGCCTATCTGGGCACTCGATCATCCATAGCCTCTCAATTCATCGCCGGTCAGCGTCGCGACATGCAGCACGTTGGTCGATCCCGGCGTCCCGAAGGGAACACCGGCCATCATGACCAGCTTCGAGCCCGATTTCCCGATGCCGTGTCGCAAAGCCATGCGTTTGCCTTTGGCGATCATTTCCTCGAAGCTTCCGATGTCCTTGGTGGGAACCGCATGTGCACCCCAGAGCAGCCCCATGCGCCGCGCCGCCTCGCGTTTCGGCGTGAGCACCAGCAGCGGCGCTCCCGGCCGCTCGCGCGCAACGCGCCGGGCGGTCGAGCCCGATGCGGTGAAGCAGATGATGGCATCGGCACCGATCGTCCCGATGATGCTCCCCGCCGCCTCGGCAAGCGCGTCGGCAGTGGTCGCGTCGGGGAAGGTCTCGGTGAAATGGAGACGGCGGTAATAGTCCGGGTCGCCTTCCACCGACCGGGCAATCGAATCCATCATCGTCACCGCCTCGACCGGCCAGGCCCCTGCCGCGGTCTCGGCCGAGAGCATGATCGCATCGGCGCCGTCATACACGGCAGTCGCGACGTCCGAGACCTCGGCGCGCGTCGGGGTCGGTGAGACGATCATCGATTCGAGCATTTGCGTGGCGACGACGACCGGCTTGCCCATCCGGCGGGCGGCCGCGACGATACGCTTCTGGAGCGGCGGAACCGCCTCGGGCGGAAGTTCAACGCCAAGGTCGCCGCGCGCGACCATGGCGGCGTCGGCAAGCTCCAGTATCTCCTCAAGCCGTTGCACGCCCGAAGGCTTCTCGAACTTCACAAGCAACGCCGCCTTGCCGCCGATCAGCCGCCGCGCCTCGGCGACATCCTCGGGGCGCTGAACGAAAGAAAGCGCGATCCAGTCGACATGCTGGTCGAGCGCGAAGGCGAGGTCCCTGCGATCCTTTTCGGTCAGTGCGGCGAGCGGCACCACCACGTCGGGGACGTTGACCCCCTTTCGGTCCGAGATCCGCCCGCCCACCTCGACAAGCGTCTCGATCCGGTCCGGGGTCACGCTTTGCACGCGCAGCACCAGTTTGCCATCGTCGACGAGGAGCCGCGTCCCCGGTTCAAGCGCCGCAAAAAGCTCCGGATGCGGCAGGTGGACGCGCGCTGCGTCGCCCGGCGCCTTGTCCGCATCCAGGACGAAGCTCTGGCCCTTCGTCAGTTCGGCGGGGCCCTGCCGAAAGGTGCCGACTCGTAGCTTCGGTCCTTGCAGGTCGACCAGGATTGTCGTCGGTCTGCCGGTTTCCTTTTCGAGCGCGCGGATCGCGGCGATCACCTTGGCGTGGCCGTCATGATCGCCGTGGCTCATGTTGACGCGAAAAGCGTCGGCGCCTGCCCGGTGAAGCGCCGAAATCATGTCGGGATTAGCGCTCGCAGGACCAAGGGTCGCCAGGATGCGCACCTTGCGCTGGCGGGGGGTGAAACTGTGGACCACGATTGCTCCGCCTGTCTTCTTGCCGTTACGGTCCCTGCGGGGCATGGCGCGTTGATCGTGTCATGGCAACCGCCGTATAGCTATTCAACCCGTAAAGGAGAGAAACGTCCGATGTCCTGCAGCGAAGACCAACCCCTTGCTCCCGATGCACTCGACGATCTCGATGACGCGGTTGCGGCCACCGCCTTTCGCCGGCTGGTGAGGCTGCTGCGTCATCGCCACGATGCGGCCAACATCGAGCTCATGAGTCTTGCCGGCTTCTGCCGCAACTGCCTTGGCGACTGGATCGCCGAGGCGGGTGGCATGAACAAGGAGGCCGGGCGGACGATCATTCACGGCATGCCGACCGCCGAATGGAAAGCGCGCTATCACGTCCCTGCAACCGCGGAGCAGCTCGCGCGGATGGAAGAAAGCATGGCCAAGAATCCCGGACCTCGCTAGTTGGGCGCCGGCGCGATTCTCTTGCGCCGAGAAATCCAACCCCAGCGGAGTCCAATATGAGCGAAGCCACCACTGCCGACGAACAACTGCGCCTTTTCATCGAGCGCATCGAGCGGCTGGAAGAAGAGAAAAAGGGCATCGCCGACGATATCCGCGACGTCTATAACGAAGCCAAGTCGCAGGGTTATGATCCCAAGATCATGCGCCAGATCGTCCGTCTGCGGAAAATGCCGGTTCACGACCGCAAGGAGATGGAGGCGATCCTCGACGTGTACAAGTCGGCGCTCGGCATCGACTGAGACTAAACCGCAAGCAGGGAGACGACATGATGTTCAGCACCACGACACCCACCGTCGAGGGCCGTCCGGTCCGCGAATATCTGGGCATCGTCACCGGCGAGGTGATTGTCGGCGCGAACATCTTTCGCGACCTTTTTGCAAGCATCACCGATATCGTCGGCGGCCGTTCGGGCAAATATGAGGACGTTCTTGCCCGCGCGCGCAAGGAGGCCCTCAGCGAGATGGAGGCCGAGGCGGCGAAGCTCGGCGGCAACGCCGTGATCGGCGTCGACATCGACTATGAGGTTCTCGGCCAGAATGGGTCGATGCTGATGGTCTCGGCGAGCGGGACGGCGGTTGTCCTGTAGACGCCGCCCCCGCAACGCAGCGGTTGTCTCGAAAAGCCGCGCACGCTAGGGCGGCGCCACATTTTTCCACATCGATGGAGGTAGGCCGTGGCCGGCCATAGCAAATTCAAGAACATCATGTACCGCAAGGGCGCACAGGACAAGAAGCGCAGCGCCCTCTTCTCGAAGCTCGCGCGCGAAATCACGGTCGCGGCAAAAATGGGTCTGCCCGACCCTGACGCCAATGCTCGTCTGCGCGCCGCGGTAAACGCCGCCAAGGCGCAGTCGATGCCCAAGGACAATATCCAGCGAGCGATCGACAAGGCGTCGGGGAGTGAAGGCGAGAATTACGAGGAGATCCGCTACGAAGGTTACGGCCCAGGCGGCGTATCGCTGATCGTCGAAGCCCTCACCGACAACCGCAATCGGACCGCGACGAACGTCCGCACGGCCTTTGCGAAGAATGGCGGTAATCTCGGCACTACCGGCAGCGTCAGCCATGGCTTCGACCGGCTCGGCCAGATCACCTATCCGGTGAGTGCGGGCGACCCCGACACGGTGTTTGAAGCCGCGCTCGATGCTGGCGCCGACGATGTTGAATCGTCCGAAGACGGCCACGAAATCTGGACGAGCGTTGAAAATCTGCACGAGGTCGCCAAGGCGCTCGAAGCGAAGCTGGGCGAGGCTGAGGGTGTGAAACTCGCCTGGCGGCCGACGCTGAAGAGCGAGGTCACCGACGAGGCAACCGCACAGACGCTCTTCAAGCTTATCGACACGCTCGACGACGACGACGATGTGCAGACCGTGTGGGGCAATTACGACATTCCCGATGCCGTGATGGAAAAACTTGGCTAGCAGCCGAAATTCGGTCGCATCGCGCGGCGCTGCCTTGGCCGCTGACCGCACACGCCTTCGGCCTACCCGTGCGCCGCGCCATGCGCCCATGGCTGCATGATCATTCTCGGCCTCGATCCCTCGCTATCGTGCACCGGATGGGGCGTGATCCGCATCGAGGGCAGCCGGATCAGCCATGTCGCCAACGGCCAGGTCAAAACCGATGCCAAGGCCGCCCTGCCCGAGCGTCTTGCACATCTCGACACGGTGCTCGCAGCCGTGATCGCCGACCATGGTCCGATGTGCGCGGCGGTCGAGGAAATCTTCGTCAACGACAATCCGCAGTCGACTCTGAAGCTCGCGCACGCCCGCGGCGTCGCGCTGCTCGCCTGCGCGCGGGCCGGCCTTCCCGTCGTCGAATATGCCCCGCGCCTCGTCAAGAAAGCGATCGTCGGCACGGGCGGCGCTGCAAAGGAGCAGGTGCAGGCGATGCTGCGCGTTCTGCTGCCGGGCGCCACGGTCGCAGGCGCCGATGCGGCCGACGCGCTGGCGGTAGCGATCTGTCACGGCAACCACCGACCGCGATCCTGACGTTCAATTCCCTGCGCGCCGAAGGGAATTTTATTCCCTTTTCGTTCTCCCCGCGTTAGGCCCGTGAAATGATCGCGAAACTCACCGGACGGCTCGACAGCAGCGGCGCAGGCCATGCCGTAATCGACGTCGGGGGCGTTGGCTATCTGGTCGAGGCTTCGGCGCGCACCCTCGATGCGCTGGGTCCCGTCGGCGGCGACGTCACCATTCACACCGAGATGCTCGTCGGCGAGGATTTTCTTCGCCTCCTTGGCTTCGCACGGGCCGAGGAGCGCGACTGGTTTCGTCTGCTGACCAGCGTCCAGGGCGTCGGCGCCAAGGTCGCGCTCGCAATCCTTTCGGCGCTCGAGGTCGCTGATCTTCAGCGCGCGCTTGCTGGCGGTGACAGCGCGATGATTGCGCGCGCCAACGGCGTCGGGCCAAAGCTTGCCCAGCGCATCACGCACGAGCTCAAAGACAAGGCGGGAGCCTTGGGCGGTCTCGCCGGAAGCACCGGTTCCGCGATGACGCCGGCTTCAGGACCGCTCGGCGACGCAGTGGCCGCGCTCACCAGCCTGGGTTTCAAACCCACTGAAGCCAGCGGAGCGGTCGCGGCGGCAAATGAGGAGCTCGGCGCCGGAGCAACGCTCGACGCCCTGGTGCGGGTCGCGCTCAAGAAGGCTGCGAAATGACGGACATGGCTCGCCGCGCCGCTTGCCGCTGCGGCCAGATCCGTATCACCTGTACGGGCGAGCCGATCCGGGTCTCGGTGTGCCATTGCCGCGAGTGCAAGGCGCGCAGCGGCAGCGCCTTTGCCGCGCAGGTGCGCTTTTCCGCGGAGCAGGTCCGCATCGAAGGCGAAGACCGGGCGAAAATGTGGCAGTTCACCGGCGAAAGCGGCAACACTGCCGACTTCTTTTTTTGCGGCACCTGCGGCTCGGGCGTCTGGTACCGGGCGCGGCCCTATCATGACGCCTATGCAATCCCGCTCGGCAATTTCGAGCCCGGCCACGGTTTCGTGCCCCATTATTCGGTCTTTGAGGAGCGCAAGGAACCTTGGGTCTCGATCACCGGCGAAGCAATAGAACATTATGACTGAGCGCCCGGATCATCCTGGATATCCCGCGGCATTTCTGTCTCCCTATGCATTGGGCTGGGTCGCGCTGGCACTCGAAGGGCTGGTGTTTGTGACGATCGCCTCGGCCGCTCTCTTCGCAATGTGGGGGGCATTTGGCGACCGGATGGCAGATTGGCTTCCCTTCCTCCCGTCAGCGGCTGGGTCGGCCCTTGTTGCAGCCTTGCTCCTCAAGCTGGTCATGCCATGGGTCCACCCGGCGACACGTCGGATCAGCCTCTGCCCCTCGTGCGGCAAGCCGACACTCCTGACCAGCCCGGATCTCGACGAATGGAACGTCCGTGCCAACCCCGAAGGCTACTGCGCAGGCGATCGGCGCTTTCACCCCGAAGAACGATGCTCGCAGTGCCATGCCGACTTGCGCAAAGTGACATAGCGGGGGATGAGCAACAACGTGACCGATCTCACCTCCCCTTTGCGCACGCCCGAGGATGCCGACGCAGCACTTAGGCCCAAATCGCTCGCCGAATTCGTCGGGCAGGCGGCAGCGCGCGAGAATCTGCGCATCTTCATCGAGGCGGCGAAGGTTCGATCGGATGCGCTTGACCATGTACTCTTCTTCGGGCCGCCCGGTCTTGGAAAGACGACGCTCGCGCAGATCGTGGCGCGTGAACTCGGGGTCGGCTTTCGGTCCACGTCGGGACCCGTGATCGCCAAGGCGGGCGACCTTGCGGCATTGCTCACCAATCTTGAGGACGGGGACGTCCTGTTTATCGACGAGATCCATCGCCTCGCCCCTGCGGTCGAGGAAATCCTCTATCCGGCGATGGAGGACCGCGCTCTCGATATCATGATCGGCGAGGGACCGTCGGCGCGCAGCGTCCGCATCGACCTTCCCAATTTCACCCTCGTGGGCGCGACGACGCGGCAAGGCCTGCTGACCACCCCGCTGCGCGACCGGTTCGGTATTCCGGTGCGGCTCAATTTCTATACCCACGCCGAGCTTGAACAGGTGATCAGCCGCGCGGCGCGCCTGCTGGGCCTCGCCATCGCGCCCGACGGTGCGCTCGAGATAGCCAAGCGATCGCGCGGAACGCCGCGCATTGCCGGTCGGCTTCTGCGCCGTGTGCGCGACTTCGCAACCGTCGCCGGCGCGCCCATCGTCGATGCGAAGACCGCCGACGCCGCGCTCAACCGTCTCGAAGTCGACGCGCTGGGGCTCGACGCGATGGATCGGCGCTATCTCACCATGATCGCGGACATTTATCGCGGCGGTCCCGTGGGCGTCGAGACGCTCGCCGCGGGGCTTTCGGAGCCGCGCGACACGATCGAGGACGTCATCGAGCCCTATCTGCTTCAGATCGGCCTCATCGCCCGTACCGCGCGCGGACGGATGCTCAACGCGAGCGCGTGGAAGCATCTCGGGCTCAATCCTCCGGCCGGCACGCAGGACGGGCTCTTCGACCAGGCGAAATAGGGCGGAAAACTCGGGCTTCCTCCGCCAGATGCCGCGGACCTGCGACGAATGGTGAAAGGGGGGTTTGCGACGAGTCGTGCACCGGCTATCGGTCAGCCATGACCGACGTCCCTCCCCCTTTCGTCCCCGGCGCTTTTGTGGGAGCGGCGCATCATTACCGCGTGCGCGTCTATTTCGAGGACACCGATCTCAGCGGGATCGTCTACCACGCCAATTATCTGCGCTACATGGAGCGCGCGCGGTCGGACATGCTGCGGCTCGCCGGTATCGACCAGCGTGCCGCCATGGACGCCGGAGAAGGCGCGTGGGCCGTGACCGACCTTGCAATCAAATATCTGCGGCCCGCAAAGCTCGACGATGACTTGCTGGTCGTGAGCCTGGTGGAGGCGGTGCGCGGCGCGAGCGTGGTGATCGCTCAGCGCATCCTTCGCAGTCATCAAACGTTAAGCGACGAAATGCTGACGGACGGCCGGGTCACGGCCGCCTTTCTGTCGCCCGAAGGCCGGCCGCGACGCCAGCCGGCGGGCTGGGCCAGCCGCTTCACCGCGATCATGAATGGAGAGAGCATCCCTTGCTAGACAATATCACGCTGGCCGCCGACGCGGCGACCCTGTCCCCCGTCGCGCTGTTCCTGCACGCCGACTGGATCGTCCGTTTCGTGATGATCGGACTGCTGCTCGCGTCCATCTATGTCTGGGCCGTGATCCTGACTCACGGTCGCGGTACCGGCAAGATGATACGCGCCTCGGAGCGGTTCGAGCGCGATTTCTGGCGGGCTGGCAACATCGACAAATTCTACGACGAGAATGGCCGCGAGGAACTCCCGAGCGCGAAGGTGCTTGCAGCGGGCATCTCCGAGTGGCGTCGATCAACCGCGGGCAAGACAGTCGATCGCGAGGGCACCCGCGAGCGGCTGGGCGTGGCAATGAACGCTGCGATTGAGGGCGAGGTTGACCGGCTCGCGGAGAAAATCGGCACACTGGCCACCATCGGTGCCGTCGCTCCCTTCGTCGGCCTGTTCGGCACCGTCTGGGGAATCATGCGATCCTTCTCGGAGATTGCGGCGCAAAACAATAGCAGCCTTGCCGTCGTGGCGCCGGGGATCTCGGAGGCACTCTTCGCGACCGCCATCGGCCTCTTTGCCGCCATTCCGGCAGTGATCGCCTACAACGCCTTTTCGCAGCGGCTGAACCGGCTCGAATCTCGGCTCGGCCGCTTTGCCGACGGGCTGCACGCGACCTTCAGCCGCGAACTGGAGGTTGAGGCCTGATGGCGATGAGCGGACCATCCGGCGGCCCCGGACGGCGGCGCGGACGCGGCGGACGCCGCGCGCCGATGTCGGAGATCAACGTCACCCCCCTCGTCGACGTGATGCTGGTGCTGCTGATCATTTTCATGATCACCGCGCCGCTTTTGACCGCCGCGGTGCCGATCGACCTGCCCGACAGCCGCGCCAAACCGCTCGATACCGAAGAGCGCGAGCCCGTTCAGCTCTCGATCGGCGGCGATGATACCATCTATATCGGCGAAGATCCGGTCAGCGAGGCCGAACTGCCCGCGCGGCTCACCGCGATCGCGCAGGCCGATGCAGGACAGGATCGGCCGCGCCAGATCATGCTGCGCGCCGACAAGGGGCTCGACTATGGCCGTGTCATGCAGGTCATGGGCGAGCTTAACCGGGCCGGGCTTTCGCGCATCGCGCTGGTCACGACCGGTTCAGAATCCGGACAATAGGTTCAGAAAATGGCCGAACAACGGGCATCAAGGGGGACCGAACGCACCAGCGTCGCCATCGCGGCGGCGCTGCATGTCGTCGTCATCGGTCTGCTCTCGGTGCAATGGACAGCAGGCGACCGGCGCTTCGACAATCCGCCGATGGAGGTCGACCTGATCGCCGAGACCGCCGCGACGTCGACCGCGCCGGAGATCAGCGATCTTCCGCCCGCCGCGCGGCTGGGCGAGGAATATGCGACCGACATCCCGGCGCCTGAACCCGAGCCGGCGCCCACCCCCCCGGCTCCCGAACCGGTCGCAGCACCCACGCCTGCCCCGGCGCCCAAGCCCGTCAAGCGCGCCGAGCCCGCACCGCCCAAGAAGCAGCCGGCGCAAAAGGCCGCGCCCAAGCCTGCGCCCAAGGCCACGCCCAAGTCCGAGGATCGCCCGACGCGCCCTACCGGCCGGCTCGACGGCATCGCGGAAGGTCTGTCGCGCACGCAGCCAAAGCAGTCCTCGAGCAAGGGCGCGCCGGCGCAAGCGACGGCCGCCGAGGTCAGGCGATCGATTGACGTGAGCATCAAGGCGGCCGTCGGGCCGCGCTGGAACAGCTGCCGCGTATCGGGTATCGACGTCGATCAGCTCAAGACCGTCGTGAAATTCCGCCTCACGCGGTCGGGTGCGCTCGCGGGTTTCACCAGTGTTACGACCACAGGCGAGAACGAGAGCAACAGATTCCAGATACAGCGCCACCAGGAGTGCGCAAAACGGGCGGTCGAACTCGCCGCGCCCTTCGATCTGCCAGCTGAAAATTACGATTTCTGGCAGAATTACACGCTCGATTTCATCAAGAGGTAAGAGAGATGACCCTCCGCTCATTCAGCCTATCGCTCGTGTTTCTGCTGACCGGTGCGCCCATTATGGCCCAGCAGACCCCGACCCCCACGGCGCCGACGCCGCCGGCGGTCACTCAGACCGAACCGCGCGAAACGATCGAGGGTCAGCTTTCGCAAGATCGCACCGTCATCGCGATCCCCGCGCTCGCAACGCCTGCGGTCGCGACCGTCGCGGGGCTTCGCACCGACAATCTCGGCCGGCAGATTGCCGAGGTGATCGCCGCCGACCTTGAGCGAAGCGGGCTTTACGCGCCGCTCGGCCCGGGGAGTGTCCGTGCGATCACCATGCCCGAAGTGACCGCCCCGCGCTTTGCCGACTGGAAGGCGCGCAATGCCGAAAATGTCGTCCACGGCTTTGTGCGAACGAGCGGCACCGGCGGACTGATCGTCGGCTGCTACCTCTATGACACTGCGCTCGGCAGCGAACTGGTGCGCCAGGGTTTCGAGATCCAGCCCGGCGACTGGCGCCGCGCCGCGCACAAATGCGCCGACGCCATCTATTCGCGCCTGTCGGGCGAGTCGCCCTTCTTCGACAGCCGCATCGCCTACATCGCCGAGAGCGGCCCCAAGGGGAACCGCACCAAGCAGCTCGCGATCATGGATTCGGACGGCGGCAACCACAAGTTCATCACCAACGGCCAGGCGCTGGCGCTCAGCCCGCGCTTCTCCCCCGATTACAAGAAGATTGTCTATGTGAGCTATCTCGCCGACCGAGTCCGCGTCTTCATCTATGACGTGGACAGCGGCACGCAGAAGCTGGTGACCGAAAGCCGCAACGCAACCTTCGCCCCGCGCTGGTCACCGGACGGCCGCCAGATCCTCTTTTCAATGGCGGTCGGCGGCAACACGGACATCTACCGCATCTCGGCCGAGGGAGGGACGCCGGTACGGCTGACCACTGCGCCCGGGATCGACGTCGGCGGCAGCTTCTCGCCCGATGGCAAGAAAATCGTGTTCGAAAGCGACCGCTCGGGCAGCCAGCAGCTCTATACCATGAACATCGACGGGTCGAACCAGCAGCGGATCAGCTTTGGCGGCGGCCGCTACGCCACTCCCGAATGGTCGCCGCGCGGGGATCTCATTGCGTTCACCCGCATGGGCGGCGGCGAGTTTCGCATTGGCGTGATGACACCATCGGGCGGCGGGGTTCGCATGCTCACGAACAGTTGGCAGGATGAAGCGCCAACCTGGGCGCCGAACGGCCGGGTCATCCAGTTCTTCCGCACCACGCCCGGGCGCGACGGCAAATCGAGCATCTGGCAGGTCGACCTCACTGGCGTGAACCTACGCCGCCTGCCTACGCCGCGCGATGGATCCGACCCGAGCTGGGGGCCGATTCGGCCCTGAGCATGCGGAACCAAAGCACGCCCTTGGGGTTCAAAAAGGGTTCCTTAGTCATTCCAACATAGGTTAAGCCCGCATAATTGGGATCAAATGCAAAACAACAGAAGGACCGATGCCATGACGATACGCAAAACCACCGCCATGATCGCGGCCATCACCATGCTGGCGGTCGGCGCCTGCTCGAAAAAGGCACCCGACACCCTGCCGCCGGCGCCCGAAGGCACCGACACCGGCTCGGATAGCGGTATCGGCAATGCCGTAATCCCCGGCTCCCAGCAGGATTTCCTCGCCAACGTCTCGTCCGACCGCATCTATTTCGATTTCGACCAGTATAATGTCGATGCGGAAGACCAGGCCACGCTGCGGAGCCAGGCGGAGTGGCTGCAGCGCAACCCCAATGTGCGGGTCACGCTCGAGGGCCACGCCGACGAACGCGGGACGCGCGACTACAACCTCGCGCTCGGCGAACGCCGCGCCAATGCTGCGAAAAATTATCTCGCCTCGCTCGGAATCGACCCGAGCCGCATTCAGGTCATCAGCTATGGCAAGGAACGCCCGGCCGAGCTTGGATCGAACGAAGCAGCCTGGGCAAAGAACCGCCGCGCAGTGACGGTCGTTATCGGGCAATAAGCCCCGTCCACCAAGGCCAGAGCGGTACCACCACAAAGGCCGCGGCGCACAGGAAAACACCGAAGGGGACCCGCCGCAGTGTCAGCGGCCGGTCCCCTTTTCCTCGGGAGAAGAGCGCCCACCCGATCCCGGTGAGGCTGGCAAGAAGCAGCAAGAGCGGCAATGCCTGCCAGCCCAGCCAGGTGCCAATGGCCGCAACCAGCTTCGGATCCCCGCCGCCCATGGCCTCGCGGCCGTGCGCGCGGCGCCAGCTCCAGGCAATGAGCGCAAGGGTCAAGCCGCCTGCGAGCGCCCCAAGCCAGCGCTCCAACAACGTCGTGCCCATCAAGGGACCCGCGAAGATGAGCCCCACGAGGGCCATCAACGCGGTGAGCGGATCGGGCAGCCACATATGGCGGGCATCGAGCAGCGCGAGCGGCAGGAGCAACCACCCGAAAAGCGCCCAGATCCAGCCTTGCGCGCCCGGCATGAGCGCGAGCGCGAGCGTACCAAGCAACGCGGACGCAAGCTCGACGCGGCCGTGGAGCTTGTCAATCGGTGCGCCGCACAGGCGGCAACGGCCGCGCAGCCATAGCGCCGAGAAAAGCGGTACAAGGTCTCGCGCTTCGAGCCGCGCGTTGCAGCCATCGCACTGCGAACGCCCGGCAAGCGAGCGCCCGGCGGGCCAGCGCAGCACGAGGGTCGCTATGAAGCTGCCGAGGACCCCGCCGATCAATGCCGCAAGAGCAATTTCCGCGCCCCAGGGCAGGCAGCCGGCGGCGGCGTCCATATCAGAAGCGACCGCTGGTCGTGAGCCGGAAGCTGCCCTCGCGGGCGCGAAAACCGAGCGCGGCGAGCGCGGCCGCCATTGCAGGATCGTTCTCGACGATGATGGAAAATTCCGCCCGCCAGGCGCCGCTGCCATCGAAGCTTATCTTGAGCCGCTCCATTCCCGACTGGCTGGCGAGCGCTGCCTGCGCCCAGCCTTTCGAGCACGACAGCGGGCCTGAAAGTCCGCGGGACAGGTTGAGCCCCGCGATAGGCGCTGCGACCGTTAATTGTAGCCGTCCCCCGGCCTTGACGCATCGCCCCGCTGCGCCGAAACGGACCCTCGCCTCTTCGAAGCGTAGCGCCTCAACGGGAATATTGCCGAGGCCGCCCGATAAACTCGTCATGCCGTTGACGTTTGACAGTCCGCGGGGATCGCTGCCGTGCAGCCGTCCCGTCAGCGCCCCCAGCCGCGCATCGTCGCGCTCGAAGACGAGGTCGGTACGCCCAGTCAGCAATGCGAGCGGTGACAGGCGGGCCTGAAGCGTCCCGAGCGGCAAGGCGCCCAGCCGCGCGTCGACGATCTCGGCGGACCATACCGATCCCTTGACCGTCTGCGCGCTGAAGCCGGCGTCGGAGGCTCCCGAGAGGCCGAGCGCGAGCCGCATCGGAAAAGTTGCCATGATCAGCAGCAGCGCGAGCAAGGCTGCAACGCCGATCAATCGCTTCGGTGCGCGCGTCATTGGCCGCTTTTCCGGAGGTCAGCGGTCATGCCCACCGTGCCGTCGGGGGCCGGTATGATGGTAAGCGCATCGAAGACGAAGCCCTGCGTTTCGAGCGAGGCGATCCATTCGGTGAGGACCGGCGCCTTGGCAGTCGCAATTGCGATGCTTGCCTGCCCCGCGCCGCGGGCCTCGTTGCGGTCGAGCGTCAGCCCGATCTCGCCCGCCGATTGCGCGAGAAATTGATCGATCGCAACAGCCTCCACCGCGGCTGCCACCGATTTCGAGGGTCGCTGCGCGAGCAACGCGATCTTGGCAGAAACCCGGCCCTCGCGCTCAACCGCAGCGCGGTGATTGTTTTCCAGATCGGCAAAGGCCGCATAGGCTGGACGTCCGAGCGCCCACAGGAGCACCCCCGCCGCCAGCGCTCCCGCCACGCCGACAAGCCAGCGCTCACGCTGCGAGAGGCCCGTCCACCAATTTTGCAGCTCTTCCCTCATGGCACCGCCCGGATCGTGATATTCGCGATCTGCTGTCCGTCAGGGCCCGCCATCGGCTGCGCAGTCACGCGGTAGCCTCGCGCCTGGAGCGCGAGCAGCACGCGGTTGAGATCCTCGACGCGCGGTGCTGCGAGCGAGGTCGTGAGCGTGCCATCGGTGCGGTGCGAGAGACTCTTCAGCGTCACCCCGGGCGTATCCTGCATCGCGCCGTAGAGTGCCGAGGCGGGTACGGAAAAAGCAAGCGGCCCGCCGCCCGCCGCGGCGAGGCGCCGGTCGATCTCGGCCTCCGCGGCCTCGGCGTCAGGGGCGCTCACCCCTGCCTTCTTCGCCGCCGCGACAACCGCCGCATCGGCGCGGCGCGTGTCGGAACCGAGACGAACCGCACGCACGATGGGGATCGCAAGGCTGACCGCGACGAGCGCTACCAGCATCCGCTTCCCCCACAGCATCACGACCGGATCGACGCCCCAGCGCCGCTTCGGCTTCCACGCCCCGCTCAGTAGATCGAGGGGCGGCGCGGCGAGCGACAACAGCAGCGCTTCGCGCATCCGTTCGGCATCGAGCGGCACGATCGCTTGCCCCGCAGCGATCAGCGGATCGAGTTCGGGGTCGGAGACATAGGCACGCTCATGTGTTCGCACGATCTGCTCGCGCCCAACGATGGCGGTCCACAGCGTGTCGGGTTCGGGCGGCGGGACCATGACACCCGCCGGCACGATCGCCGATGGCTCGAGACCGTGTGTAGCCAGCCATGCATTCCAGGCCGCCATCGCTGCGTGGGTCGTCACCGCTACCGGCACGGCCTGTCCTGCCGCTGGAGGCTCACCGGCCACCAGGTGGAGATCAGCGGGAGCGCCAAGACAATCCTTGAGCGCCTCCACCCGCGCCGCAGCCGCCGCCTGCGGTGGAGACGCATCAGGAAAATGGTGCCAGCGGACCGGAACATCAGCGGCGGGAGCGAGCACAATCAGCCGGTCCTCGCCGCCCGTCCCGCGAGGCGGGCGCCCCCAGCTCTCGACCCAGCCGTCGTCCTGCCCTGAATCGGTCACAACGCCGTCGTCGACCCTGAGCCAGGCGATATCGGCGGGCATGAAAGCGCCATCGAGCGCGGCGAGGGGCGGCAGCCAGAGAACGAGTGTCGACGTCATTTCAATCGCTCTCGCCCCAATCGCGGCGCACGATCGCCGGCGGCGCCATCCCCGCGGCCGGCGCGCCGCCCCAGGCATCGATGAGCGAGCGTGCCGTCAAATCCCCGTCCCCCAACCTCACCTGCGCCGTCAGCGCGAGCCATCGGCTCGTCACGCCCGCCTGGTCGCCGACGCCGCCCGGCGGGTCGAGCCGTTCCAGCGCGCGCGTCTGCCAGAATCCTACGCTGCTGCCATAGCCGCCGGCGGGCCGCGCGGCCAGCGCTGCCCGAGCATCGGCGAGGCTGATCTCGCCCGGCATCAGCATCGCGACCAGCGGCGCCCGTTCTGGAGTGAGCGTGTTGACATTGAGTTTCACCGGATCGGCGGCGGGAAGAACGCAGATCCACGGCGTCATCCGGGCATAAATCTTGAAGGTCACGCCGCGCACCGCGCGCCACTCACTGATGTGGGCCATCATGCGGTTGGCTGGGAGGTAACTTATCTCGAGCGCGCGATAAGCGCCGTCCTCCGCGCCCAGCGGCGCTTCGTTGCTGTCGCTGTCAATCCAATCCGCGGTCGCCGCCGCGACCGACTCCGCCTCGCCGCGATCAACGCCGAGCAGCGCCATCAGTTCGCTAAACTGGCGAACCGCCACGGCCCGCTGACTGAACCTGCCAGGCGAGGTCTCGGCAACGAGGCTATTGAGATTGAAGCAATTGTTCGCATCGCTGAGCCGCGCCCTCCCCTCTCCACCCGGCAGGGGCAAAATAAAATCGCGTTCCAGCCAGTCCCCCGCGAGGGTGAGCCTTGTCGGGTCGCGCGTCACCAGACCAGCGACCCGTCGCAGCGCGATCTGCTCGGCAGCAAGGCTGTAGGCGCGGCCTTGGTCCACCGCCGCAGCGCTGCCCGCTATCCGCGCTGCGAGGGTCAACCGGTCGAGCGCTGTCGCCGCGATCACGGCCATCACCGCGACGAGCAGCAATACGCTCAGAAGCGCTGCCCCGCGCTCATCTGCACTGCGCGTCATGGCAGGGGAGCCTGACGACCGGGCGGCACGGGCGGAACCGGCGCGGTGAGGAACAGAAGGACAAGCGGCGCGCGGCCGGTGCGCGTCAGTCGCACCTCGACCGCGCGCGGAAGGCGATCGGTGGGCCCCGAATTCCAGGCTTCACTCCACATGCCTGCTTCGTCGCGATAGCGAACCGCGGCGGCGCTCACCTCGCCCGCGAGCCGATCGCCTTCACCGAGCGCGGTTCCATCGAGCATCGGTTGCGCCGCGCGGCGCCATTCATTTCCCACGAACGCGTAAGCGACGCGCTCGACCGCCGGGCGCGGCCCCGCATCGCGCGCGCCCGCGCCGCCGTGCACGAAGGCAAAGCCGGTTGCCGAACCGATGAAAGCGGGGACCGGGTCGCCCGACGGGCCGCGGGTCGCCCGCGGCAGGGCCTGCGCGAGATCGTTCGCCATCACCGCGCGCAGCCGGTTGATTCCGCCCATCGCCTTTAATCGTGCCTGCACTGCGTCCTGCGTGTCGACGCTACTGCGCAAAAGCCCGACCCCCATGACCGCGATCGCCGCAAATATCGACAGCGCCACGAGCATCTCGACCAGCGTAAAGCCGAGGGCGGAATGGCCAGAACCCGTTCGCATCAGGCTGAGCGAAACGCCCGACTTCTTTCGCGCTCCTCCAAAGGGAAAGGCCGCCCTGAGCGATGTCGGGACAAATGGACAGTGGCGGGGGCCAAGGACCCTCATCTCGCCGACCGGATGATGGTGAGCACCGCCTGCCCGCGGCCGCGGTGGGGCCGGACGGTCAGGTCAATACGCAGCAGCTTGTCGTCGTCGGTCTTCGCGACGCGCTGGTCGACCCACCATTCGCGCCCCGCATTGGCCACGCGACTCGTGCTCGCCCCGATCGTCGGGGGTGCAGGGTCGGTCCACAGCTCGACCGCACGGTTCTGGGCGACGATGCCTGCCATGGTGCTTTCGTCAAGGTCACCCGCGGTGCGCACGGCATAGGCATCAAGCCGCACCAGTGTCAGCGCCGCGATGCTGATGATGCTGAGCGCGACCAGCATTTCCAGAAGGGTGAAGCCGCCCTCGCCGGCTAGAACCTCACGGGCCACGGCTCACCTCCCCTGCCGCAGACACGCGCACGACCTCGCGCGCGGCGCCCCCCGTCAGCACGACATTTTGCGGGGTCGGACTGGTCCCGACACGATCGAAAAGGATCCGCGTCACGCCAGTGCCACTTTCTGCGTTGAAACGAAGCGCGTGGGGCCAGCTGCGCTGCTCGAAGGCACGGCCGGGGAGCGGTTGCCACGTGCCATCCACCCGCCGCGCAAAACCATAGCCTGACGGCGCGAGATTGACGGCGACGCTGCGCCCCTCGATCACAGCGAGATCGCGCGCGGCGGCAAGGCGTGCAGCGAGCCTGTCGGCCTCGCCCCGGACGCTGCGTTCCTCTCCAGGGATAGTGAGGACGACGGCCGTCGCGGCGAGCGCGAGAATGGCCAGCACGACCATCAGTTCGACGAGCGTGAAGCCGCGTTCGCCCGAAAAAGGCTCAACTCTCTCCGTGGATGTCGGCATTTTCATCTGTCCCGCCCGGCGCGCCGTCGGCGCCCATCGACCAGATATCGAAGGCGGCGCCATTCGGGCCCGGGGCCTGATACATATAGGGGCGACCCCAGGGATCCGCGGGGAGCTTCCTGATATAGCCGCCGCGGCGATAGCGTTCAGGCTGCGCCAGCGACGGCGGCGCGGTGACGAGCGCATTCAGCCCATCGCTTGTGGATGGGTAAACCATATTATCGAGCCGATACTGCTCCAGCGCACCTTCAAGCTGCGCGATATCGGCCTTTGCCTTGGTGACCATCGCGCGGTCCTGGCTCGGCAGCACGTTGATCATCACGACCGTCGCAAGCAGCCCGATGATGAAAATGACGACCATCAGCTCGGTCAGGGTAAATCCGCGCTCTCCCTTGCGGCGAAGACGCGGAGCGGCGGGGCGCGATGTGTCGAGCATCAGGCTAAGGATGAGCTTCATCAGCGACATTTTTCATAGTCCTGCAAGGTTCTGCAACTGGAGAATGGGCAACAGAATCGCGAGGATGATCAGCGCGACGCACGACCCCATCACGACAATTATGACAGGCTCGAGTAAGGCCATCGACGCGGCCGTGAAGCGATCGAATTCCCGCTCGAGATAATCCGCCGCGCGCTCGAGCATCGGCTCCAGCCGACCTGCGCTCTCCCCGCTCGCGGTCATGTAGACAAGAAGCGGCGGAAACACCCCCGTCTCGCGCAGCGCCGCCGACAGGCTGCCCCCGGCGCGCACCTGATCGACGAGCGCAGCCGTCGCCCCGGCAAGCGCCGCGTTGCGGATCGTCGGAACGGTCAAGCGCAGCCCTTCGACCAGCGGCAGACGGCTGGACACCATCGTCGCGAGCGTCCGCGCGAAGCGCGCGGCGTAGAGGTCGCGAAGCAGCCGCCCGATGAGCGGCAAGCGCAGAAGCCGGGCATCGACGCGCGCCTTGAATGCCTCTCGGCGCATTGCGCTCACCCAGCAAAAGACCGCGAGCGCGATCAGCAATGCAAGGAGCCACCACCAGTTCGCCGCGAAATTCGAGAGGGCGATGACGGCGCGGGTCAGAAAGGGGAGCTGCTGCCCGACATCGGTAAACTGCTCGACGACGCGCGGGACGACGAAGATCATCAGCGCTGCGACCACGCCGATCGCAACCACCGCGAGTACGATCGGATAGGCGAGCGCGGCGATGAGCTTTCCGCGCACTACCGCCTGGCGTTCGAGGAGGTCTGCAAGACGCGCGAGGATGACCGTCAGGCTGCCCGTGGTTTCGCCCGCCGCGACCATCGCACGATAAAGCGGCGGAAAGCTCGGCGCTTGCCGCGCCATCGCATCGGCGAGCCGGCGGCCTTCAAGAAGACCGGCATGAACGTCGCCGATGACGAGCCGCGCGCTTTCAGCCTCGCTCTGGCGCGTGAGGGTGCGCAGCGCTTCCTCAAGCGGCGCGACCTCGGCAAGCGTCGCAAGCTGCCGGGTGAAAAGCGCAAGTTCCTTGGCGGACAACCGGTTCCGGCGATAGACGAGCAGCGGGCGTCCTGAAGACGCGCGCGCGCCCGCGGGTTCAAGTGCGACAATGTGGAAATGCCGCCGGATCAGGGCGGCGCGCGCGGCATCGTCGTTCACCGCCCTCAGCCGCCCCTTGCGCTCGCGGCCCTGGCGGTCGATCGCCACATAGCGATAGTCAGGCATCGACATCCTCACGCCGTGCGACGCGGACCGCCTCCTCGGGCGTCGTCAGCCCCTTGGCGACCATCGCGCGCGCCGCGCCGGCGAGCGTGGGTGCCTTCAAGAAGGCGTGTCTGGCGATCATGGCCTCATCGCCGCCCGCATAGATGTAGCGACGGACCGTTTCATCGACCTTGATCGCCTCGAACACGCCGATGCGCCCCTTGAAGCCCGTGTGACCGCATGCCTCGCAGCCCCTGGGCCGCCAGATGACCGTACCGGCATCAAGTCCGAGCATTGCGGCGACGCCCTGGTCGGCCTGCATCGGTTCGCGGCACTGGTCGCACAGCCGTCGGACGAGCCGCTGCGCGATGACAGCACGAAGCGTCGAGGCGAGAAGAAACGGCTCGACCTTCAGATCCTTGAGGCGCGTTATCGCCCCGACCGCATCGTTGGTGTGGACGGTCGAGAGGACGAGGTGGCCAGTGAGCGAGGCCTGCACCGCAATGTCGGCCGTCTCGCGGTCGCGAATTTCGCCGACCATCACGACGTCGGGATCCTGGCGCAGGATCGCCCGCAGCCCCGCCGCAAAATCGAGCCCGACCTTCGCGTTGACCTGCGTCTGACCGACGCCGTCGACCGCATATTCGACTGGGTCCTCGACGGTCAGGATATTGCGCTGGCCGTCGTTCAGCTGCTTGAGCGCTGCGTAGAGCGTCGTTGTCTTGCCCGATCCCGTCGGGCCCGTGACGAGGATGATGCCATTGGGCTCCGCGAGCGCCTCGCGAAGGATGCGGTCGGCCTCCCCCGACAGGCCGAGCACATCGAAGTCGATCCCTGCCGTGTCCTTGTCGAGAATACGCATGACGACCCGCTCGCCGGCGCGGCTGGGGAGCGTGGATACGCGCACGTCGATCGCTTTGCCCGCGAGCGTCAGCGCGATACGCCCGTCCTGCGGCACGCGCCGTTCAGCGATGTCGAGCCGTGCCATCACCTTGATGCGGCTGACAATGACAGGCGCAACGTGCGGCGGCATGCGCAGATGCTCGCGCAGCACACCGTCGGTGCGCATCCGTACGACGAGTCCGCTTTCATAGGGCTCGATATGGATATCGCTGACGCCCTGCCGGACGGCTTCGGCGATAATGGCATTGATCAGGCGGATGGCAGGGGCGTCGTCGGCGCTGTCGAGCAGATCCTCGGCGCTCGGCACGGTGAAATCGAGATCGCCACCGTCGAGCGACCCCGCCATCGCGCTCGTCGCATCAACGGCATAATGGTCCGAGAGCAGCCGGTCGAAATCGGGAGCGCTGGCGCTGGCGACGCGCAGCGGCTGCGCAAGGTAGCGCTTCACCTCGATCAGCACGGCGGCATCGCTGCCTTCGCGCAGCGTAGCAATCCAGCGCCCGTCGCCATCGGGCGCGATCACCACACCGTGCGCGCGCGCAAAGCCGTAGGGAATGTCGACCGGCGCTGCGGGATGCGGAACGGCCGGGTCGCCGTCGCTCACGGCTGCTCTCCCTCCGCGCCGGCCGACGGCGGGATGTCGACCGGCAGCGGCGCCGCCGGCGCTATGGTGACGTCGGCGGCGCTGGGCGCGCTTGGAGCCGGCGGCACGGTGCCGAGATAATCGCGCACCAAGGCGTCGATCGCGGGCTCCCGGTCGGGATTACGCTGGAGCTGAAAGTCGCGGACATAGCCGTAGCGGCGCGCGGTGAGCGCGGCATTGTCCGCGCGATTGCGCAGGATCGTCGGGCGGATGAAAACCATCAGATTGGTCTTGGCACGGCTTCGGCTGCGCGATTTGAACAGCTCGCCGATCAGAGGAATGTCGCTGAGAAGCGGAATACGCTCGATCGTGCGGCGCTCATCATCGTTGAGGAGCCCCCCGATCGCGAACATCTCGCCGTCATCGACGGTCAGCACCGTCTCGAACGACCGCTTGTTGAGGATGAGTTCAGCGTTGCGCGACGACACCGGCCCGGCGACGCTCGACACTTCCTGGCGGATGAACATCTTGACCTCGCCCGCGCCGTTGACCTGCGGTGTGACCTCGAGCTTGATGCCGACCTCCTCGCGCTGGACGGTGCGGAAGGCATTGTCGAAATTGTCGGAGAGCGCCTCGCCGGTGGTGATCGGCACCTCCTGACCCACGAGAAACCTCGCCTGCTGGTTGTCGAGCGTGACGATGTGCGGGGTGGCCAGCAGGTTTGACGTGGTGTCGGATTTCACTGCGTTGATGATCGCCCCAAAGACGGTATTCTTTCCGATGTCCCCCGCAAAGCCCGCAAAACCGCCGGTCGCCGAGAGGAGCGACGCTGCAGCGGCCTCCTGCAGGCTGTTGCCGAGCGAACTGTTCTGCTGGGTCACGATGGTGTCGCCGTTCACCGTCGTCGTTTCCTGTGAGAGCTCGTGCGCGGCATAGGCGCCGCCAAGCGTCAAAATGTTGGGCGAGGCATTGCTGTAGCTCGTCGCGGCGAAGGGAATGTTCTTGCCACCGAGAAGGAACTGGACGCCGAGCTTCCTTGCCGCATCGTCGCCGATCTCGACCACGATCGCCTCGACCAGCACCTGCGGACGCCGGGTGTCGAGCTGCCGGATCAGCTCGCCAAGCTGGCGCTGCACATCGGCATTGGCAGCGACGATGATCGCATTGGCGCCTTCGTAGCGGGTGACGATCGCGGGGCCACGCGCCGCGATGCTGCCCCCCGAAGTGCTTGTCGGGACAGGCACCGCAGCGGCCGCGGCCGCCGCACCGCCGCCTGCGTCGGAAGAGGATGACGAGGCGGGGGAGAGTCCCGCCTTCTGCGCGGGATCGCTGCCGCCACCCACAAGTTGCTGCAACGTTGGGAGCAGGGTTTCGGCATTGGCATGTTCGAGCCAGTAGACGCGCAGCTCGGTGCCGCCCGCCGCCTTGCGGTCAAGATCATTCGCCATCGCGACGAAGCGGGCGACCAGCGCCTGGTCGCCCCTCAGCGCGATTGCGTTGCTGCTATCGATCGGAACGATCGCAACCGGTGCCTGCGCCCCCTCGCCGGCGGCAGGAACCAGCGCCTGGAGCGCTGCCGCAATCTCGCGCGCACCGGCATTTTTGAGTGTGACGATCTGGCTTGTCGAACTGTCGCGGTCGATGCTGGCCGCAAGCGCGCGGATACGCCGGATATTGTCGGCGAAGTCGGCGACGACGAGGCTGTTGGCATTGCGGTTCGCAGTCAGCGATCCTTGCGGGCTCACGAGCGGGCGCAGGGTTTCGACCGCCGACACCGCATCGATGTGCCGCAGGCGGATAATCTCGGTCACGAACTGGTTTTGGGCGGCACGCGCGCTTCCGATGCGACCCGGCTGCGACGCCGCGCCGTCGATCGGCTGGATGCGATAGCTGCCGTTGGGCCCAGGCACCGCCACGAGCCCGTTCGAGCGCAGGGTCGCGAGAAAGATTTCGAAATATTCGCTGCGCGACAGCGGTCGGTCGGTGACCACCGATACCTTGCCGTTGACGCGTCCGTCGATCACGAAGGTGCGCCCGGTAACCCGCGCCGCATCCTGAATGAAGGCGCGAATGTCGGCGTCGCGGACATTCAACGTGTATTGGGCAAGCAGCGGCGCCGGGGCGGCAGAGACCAGTGCGGCGGCGAGCATCAAGGACAGTTTGAGACGCATAAACCCTATTGTTTCGACAGGAAGATCGCGACGGGAACGACATTGGCGCCGCGCTCGACCTCAAGCGAGATGCGTGCGCCGGGCGTCAACTGGTTGGCAATGACCGCGGCGTCGCCCGCGGAGCCGATCGGGCGGCCGCCTACCGAGCGGATCACGTCCCCGGGACGCAGGCCGGAGGCTCGGAAGGCCGCACCGTCGCCCTGCGGCTGGACGACGAGCCCCGTCACCCGGCCGTTTTCGCTGCGCGGCGCAAAGGCGACACCCGCTTTGATCGCCTCAGCCGTCAATTCGCCTCCGGTCCCGCCTGCTGCCGGTGGGACCCCGATCCCGGGTGTCGGCGCGGGCAACACCGAAGCGGAGACCGCAGCGTCGCCGCTCTGGTCGAGGAACAGGCTCTCACGCGCGCCGCCTCGATCGAGGGTGACGTGATCGAATGCGACGCTGGCGAGACGGACCCCGGGGGCGATCTCTTCGCCCACGGCGTAGCTCGCCTGCGCTCCATCCTCGCCCGCAATGATCGCCGAGCCGCCGCCCGTCGCTTCGTTGATGTTGATGCCATAGAGCGTAAGGCCGAGCGAGGTAATGGTCGCGCTTGCCGGTCCTTGTGCGCCCGTGCGGAAGAAGGGGTCGAAGCCGGCAAACAGCGCGTGCCGTTCGGCGGGCGGCGCGATGGCCGCTGTCTGCGACTGCCAGGCTCCAAGAGGCGACAGTGGAACAATGAGCGCCCAGAGCAAGCGCACACACTGCCAGACGAGCAGCGATCCGATCAGCAGGAGGATAAGGTGCGGGACCAGTGCACGCGCCGACCGCGAACGTGGCCGCAGGAAGGCGGGCAGCGCACGCGGCAGCCGAATGGCCGATCCGGGCATCAGCGTCGCCATAGGATGTTCCTGTCCCCCAAACTGAAAAATACGGCCTCGCGAATCGCCTAGTAGCGATCGGTGACAATCAGTTGACGGGAAGATTACAGTTTTTTGTCGGAGGGGCGAGTCTGGTGCTGCCCAGCCACGTCAAACTTCTCCTCTATCGCGCGGCTATGGGCGGCTGAGCACGAAAGGCTGACCGGGGGACGAGCGGACAGCAGGAGCTGCGCTCCTGCCCCCCTCTGCCTTCGGCGCCCCCCCTCCCCAGCGCTGGGGCAGGGCGGAAGAGCTCAGAACTTCACCGATGCGCTGAGCGAGAAACGCCGACCGACCTTGTAGCGGTTGAAGTAGATGCGATTGGCGCCAAATTCCTGCACTTCCTCATAGCGGCGGGCGGTCAGGTTGCGCGCCTCGAACTTCAGTTCGATTTCCTTGCCCATCAGCTGCAGCCCCTGACGCGCGACGAAGTCGAGCGAGAGGCCGGGCTTTTCCAGAAGGTCCGGCTGACCAGAGGGACCGCGGCTGGTGACCCGCGGACTGGCATAGGTGAGGAGCAGCGTTTGTTGCGAAAGCTGGTAGGTGTCCTCGAGCCCGATCTGGACGTTGACCAGATGATCGGATTGGCCCGTGAGCGGCGAGCCGTCGAAGAAATAATCGCCCGCATTGCGCTCGGCGCCATTTATCGTCGTCGTGTCACCATCACGAACTCGGATCTTCGATCGGGTGAACGTGTAGTTGCCGGTCAGGACGAGGCGGCGGCTCTGCCAGAAGGGGACATCCGACACGGTCTCGAGGGGAACATGTTTCTGCAGCTCGAACTCGGCGCCATAGAGCATCGCTCTGGGCGCGTTCGCGTAGCTCGTATTCACCGAAGAATCGGAGATCGAGGTATAAGCCTCGATCGGATCGTCGATCGACTTGTAGAAGGCGGCGGCGGAGACGCGCTGATCGCGATCGAAATACCATTCGTAGCGAGCCTCGGCATTCCACAGGATAGAATCGGTCAGCGACGGGTTGCCGCGAAACAGGCGGTTCGATTCAGGGTCCTGATAGACTTGCGCGACCAGCTCGCGGAATTGCGGGCGCGCGATCGTCTTCGACCCGTTCAGGCGGAGCTGCATGTCGGGCGCGACCTCCCATGTCAGGGTGACCGCGGGCAGCCAGTAATCGTTGCGCAGATCGGTTTGCGCGATCGCCGACGCGCCGCTGTTGAAGAGGTCGATCGGCGCAACCCTTTGCTTTGCATCCTCATAGCGCACGCCAGCATTGACGTTCAGCCCTGCCATCAGCCCCGCCTGGAGCTGGGCATAGCCAGCGTGGGTGGTGAGCTTGGCATCAAACGCCGCGGTGCCGTCCTGGGCCGAGGTTTCAAGCAGGGTGATGTCATAGAGCTGAATCGTCGCGTCGGAGAGAAGATAGTCGGGGCGCAGTTGCTGCACTGCGACCGGCAAGTTAGAGGCGCGATACTGGAACGCGCGGCGCGACGAGACCCGGTGCGTATCGCTGTAGGCATAGCCGGTCGTCACGGTGAACCCCGGGGCGAGCCTGTACGAGAGGTCGACACCGCCCGACCACAGATTCTCATCAAGGTCCGAAAAGGCAATCGTCGCGTCACCCTTGTTGCCGCCGAGATCGTTGACGAACTTGTCGCCGGCCGGGTCCTGCCCGGCAGGCAGGTTGGTGCGGACATAGGTGAAGCTTCTCTCATAGGGCGCCTCGCGCTGCGAATTGGCGTAGCCGCCGCGCAGGTCGACGCTGAAGCGGTCGAATTGGAATTCACCCACGAGCTGCGTGTTGATGAGCTGCCGCTCGTACCAGGCGGTGTCCTGTTTCATGATGTCGCGGTCGGACTGGTTTCGGTCGGTGCCGAGCGCAAGCCGCGCCTGCTTCAGCGTGTCGCGGATATAGAGGCTGGTCCAGCGAATCCTGTGATCGCCCAGTTCGAGCCCCAGGCCGAGCAGGCCGTTCACCAATATGCGGTTGTCGGTGACGAGGCGCCTGTAGCTCGTCTGCGGATCGCCCGAAAGGTCGGCATTGACCGATGTCTGCTGCAGCGTGTCGCGCGTACGCCACTTGTTGCTGATCCCCGCGGTTGCAATGATCCCGAGCGCGCCGCCCGCCAGCGGAAGCGTCGTGCCGCCGGTCAGCCCCGCTGACCAGTTCATGGGAATATGATTATTCTGCCGGAGCAGCGTCGTCGGCGCGTTGACGAGGTCCATCGCGATCGCTTCGAGATCCTGCGCGCTGAAGTCAGCGCCTTCGAGAACCGGCTTGCCGCTGGCGAGTGCCACTGCTAGCGAGCGCGGAATGTCGCGCGTGCCGTCGTCGAAGCCGGTCCAGTCGGTGCCGCCGCCATTATAGGTGTAGCCGAGCTGGTTCGTCGTCTCGCTGTCCCAGCCTGTTCCGCCCGACAGGGAGAGAAAGGTCTCCTCGGGGCTGGCCTTGGTCGTGAGATTGATGACGCCACCGCCGAATTCACCGGGGAAGTTCGCCGAATAGCTCTTCTGGACCAGAGTCGAATCAATCACGTTCGAGGGAAAGATGTCGAGCGGAACAACGCGCTTCAGCGGCTCCGGGCTGGGCAGCGGCGAACCGTTGAGCAGCGCAAGCGAATAGCGGTCGCCGAGCCCGCGGACATAGACGAAACCGCCGCCGACGACGCTGAGGCCGGTGACACGCTGGAGCGAGCCCGAAATATCGCCCTCCCCCGTGCGGGCAATGTCTGCTGAAGAGAGAAGCGAAACCACCTCCGGCGTCGCGCGCACGACATTCGGCGTGAAGCGGCCGTTGACGACAATCTCGTGCCCGCCGCCGCCGGGGATCGAAACATCGCCGTCTTCGCCGGGCTGCGGCGCGAGGTCGGCGGAGGCGTCCTGCGCCAACGCCGCTGGCGCAACGAGAGCGGAGCTGAAAAGAAGCAGGCTGGCAAAGATCGGCCGCTTGGTCATGTCGATTGTCCCTGAGACTATGCAAGGAGGGGAGCGGGCCGCCGTCCGGCGTGCCCGCTCCCCGAATGGATCGCCGGCGGTCAGCTTGTCGGCAGGCTGGTACAGCTGCCGCTGCTGGCGCCGAAGCTCGCGGTCGCCGAGTTGCAGGTCCATCCCTGGTACCAGGTGTCACTGGCGTCGCGGACCGCGCCGACATAGGCGGTGGTATCGAAGAAGGTGTTCAGCGTCTTTGCATCGAAGGCGGTGAAGCCTGTCTCTGTGGCGCCATTGACAATCAGGCTGGTGAGGGACGGCACGTAATCAAAACGGTTATTGGTACCCGCGGTGAAGATTGTCCGGACCTCGGTATCGGTGACCGCCGGACTACCGCCGCCGCGGAAGGGGCGGCTGCCGCACTTCAGCGAAACCGAGAAGAACTTCGGCGGCCCCTGCTCGTCCGGACCCGTCGTTTGGGTGGTCGAGCTGCTGTCGATCCGGATGCATGAGGTGTCGGAGGTGATCAGACCATTGACGAAGCTATAATCGGCGCCGCCGCGGATGCGGATCGCGGCGGCGTTGCCCGCCGCGGCGTTACGGTGGATGAAGGTGAAATTGGAAATCGTGACGTTCTGGCGCGGCACCGCATTCTCATTGCCGTCCGAGTCGATTTCCATCATCGAGTCGCCCACCGAACCGCCGGCGCGCTGCACCGCGATCGCATATTGGATGTTGCCCTTGTAGCCGACGTCGGTGTCGAAGCTGTCGTCTTCGGCGCCCGTCACGATCATATATTTGAAGTTCGCCCGGCCGCCGAAGACCTCTATTCCATCGTCCGAGCTGTTGTGGATCTGAATATGGTCGATCTGGGTTCCCGACCCGACCCCCGAAGGGGTGAGGCCTTGGAGCTCCTTGTCGGCGCTGAGCACAAAGCCCGAATATCGGATCTGAACATAGGAGAGGCGCCCCGAATTGTCGGCGGGCTGCGCGCCCCCATAGAGGGCGTTCGACGTGCCTTCGGTATCGCGTTCGCACGCGGCCGTGCCTTCGGCAGCGCCGGGCGCAAGGCAGTCCGTGACCGGGGCGCGGCCGAGCAGCACGACGCCGCCCCACAGCTGCGACGTGTCGTCCGTCGCGGTCCCGACGACATTGCCGCGACCGGTGAAGATGATCGGCTGGGCCGGGGTGCCGACCGCATCAATGCGGTTCCCTCGATTGACCACCAGATAGGAAACGCCCGTCGAGCCGAAGATGATCACGCCCGGATCGATCGTCAACGTGACGACATTATTCGTACTCGCGGCGCCTTGGTCTGTTCCCACATCGACGCGGCCCGGCAGCGAGTAAATGACGCCGGCAACCTTGGGGATCGCGGTCGAGTTGTTGAAGCGTGACGGGAAGCCGCAGTTGCGCCACGTCCCTTCGGGGCCGGTAATCGTGCCCAGATCGCTTAGTTGATCATTGCCCGCAATCGTCGGGCATTGAGCAGCGGGGGTGACGCTTGCAGGGGTCGGGGTAGGCGTCGGAGTTGGTGGCGGGGCAGGTGTCGGCGCCGGAATGACGATCACCCCCTCGCCCGGCGACGCAACCCCGTCGGCCCCGCAGGCCGCCAGGACGGAAGACGCCACGCCGCTGAGCATGACCAAACGAACGCGCGCAAAAGCCGCCATGAAAATCTCCGCTTCCCTGAACGCGCCCGCCGGACGGGCGCCCCTGATGAACATGCCACCGGGAAACGGGCAGCATCGCGTCCCGCGCCACCGGCGATGCTCCCACTAGGATGATTCGGTGACGCTCTGACGGTAGAGCGATGACATTTTGGAGACTCTTCCGGGTCGCTCCCGTGACATGTGTCAAGGCGGCCCGAGCCGGTATTTGCGCGCGGAAAAAATAAATGCGGCGAAGCTCGCTTGCATCACCCGAAAAGCTTTGCTAGGCGCCCGCACCTACCTGGTACCGGGATCGTCCGGACCATCATGATGTGCGGTCGTGGCGGAACTGGTAGACGCGCAACGTTGAGGTCGTTGTGGCCGAAAGGCCGTGGAAGTTCGAGTCTTCTCGACCGCACCAGTATCCCTTGAAATAAAGGGATATTTCCGGAATTTGGCATAATTTGGGACACGGAGAAATCTGTGACCTGTTCAAAATGCTCGATGAAATCATCGAAGATCCAGTCGTCACGGGAACGACCTCGACGGACGTGAAGTTCAGTGCCTTCCCGTCACTGCCCATTCGCGAGCGACTCCGGGAAGCCTTCGCAGCCAAGGGCGCCACGCGCGGCGGACCTTTTTCCGTGGATTAAAAACCATCCGGCGGGCGGCGGCGCGTTATTCGGCGTCATTTTCGCAAGCAGGAAGCATCTTCGGCTGGTCAATGTGCTTTCGAACGGCCTCATGCTCGCACGCAGCTGAGTCCTTGCGATTGTCGGAAACCGAGGCACACTGCGCAAGAGCAGGACATGGCAAAGCCTTGCGCCTCACGCAGAAAAAATACAGCGATCCCATCAGTTACATCGCGGGGCCCGCGGCGGCGCGACACCATGTGACCGCCCGTAGTGAAAAATGACGATTGTTCAATTCGCAGTCGGATAAGCGATGACTCGATCGGCACGGGCGTCAAAATGGCAGCAAATCGCGCGCCACTGGGACCCCGCAGTGCGAATTCCGCGCCATAGAATGACCATAGGTGCATTTTAATGGCGAAAATTAGCGATTGACAAAAAATTATCGAGCGTCATCTCTTATGGTGCAGCGCACAATAAGACCATTGGTCAGTTTGCGGCGCGGTGTGATAAGGGGATTATCGATGCCGAAGAATGTCATCCGCCCATTGGGTCTCTCGACTATCACCTCGTTGGCGCTTTTGCAGAGCACGGCGGCGCATGCGCAGGCCTTGCCCGATGCAGATGCCTCCACCTCCGGCATGGAGAGTGGCGACATCGTCGTCACCGCCCAGCGCCGCGAACAAAAGCTGCAAGACGTACCGATAGCGATCACGGCGGTGTCGGCGGAAGAACTTTCGTCGCGTAACGTGTCCGATCTTCAGTCGATCTCTTCGATCGCCCCGTCGGTCCAGATCACCGGGGCGGGCGGCGTCACCGGCAATCACCAAGTCGCGATCCGCGGAATCTCGGGACAGGGCAGTCCGATCGGAACAGCACAGCCCGTCGCGACCTATATCGATGGCGAATATCTCCCCACGACCGATGCGGGCTTCTTCACCTTGGACGATGTCGAACGCGTCGAAGTTTTGCGGGGCCCGCAAGGCACGTTGTACGGCCGCAACTCCACCGCAGGTGCGATCAATATCATCACGCGACTGCCCGGAGACGATCTCCGGGCGGGCTTTGACGTGAGTTACGGAAACTATAATCACATCCTTGCGCGGGGGTCCGTGAGCGGCCCGCTCACTGATGGCCTGAGTGCCGGCCTTTCGGCGAGCTACGAATCGCGCGACGGCTTTGTCAAAAACAGCACGACCGGAAATACGCTCGACGATCTGACATCTTACGTCGTTCGCGGGAAAGTGCATTATCAGTCACCCGATGAGAGTTTTTCGATTTTGCTCGCGGCGGACACATGGAGACGCGACAACCCCTCGACGATCTGGAGCTCTCTCTACGACCCCACCAACACGGTTTTTATCGGTTTACCCAATCCCGACTCGGTCACTTACCCGGCGGAAGTCGATGCGACCTATCGGAATGACAACCGTTCCGAAGGTCAGGTGCTTACGCTCAATTACAAGGCCACGTCGGACCTCGCGTTCACTTCGATCACGTCGCACCGCAGCTATCGCGCCGATATTGCCTATTTCACGCCGATCTTCAATCAGGCGGGCGGATCGGAAATTCGTCACAACACCTTCAGTTCGGAATTCCGCTTGGCCTATACCGGCAAGATCCTGACCCTGACGGCCGGCGTCAACTATTATCGGAACGATCAGCTCTATGCGACCCAGTCGCCACATGGCCTCGGCATAACGCTTCCCCTCACGAGCCCGCGCGACACCTCCAATCTCGAGGCATTCGGGATATTCGGCCAGGCCGAAGTCGCGGTGACGCCCAAACTGACCCTTATCGCAGGTGCCCGCTATATCCACGAGACACAGGATTTCGTGATCGACTACACCCAGGCCGTGACGCCCGCACCGCTGATCACCGGGACGGTCAAGGCCGACAAACCGATCTTCAACGGGGGCATCAACTACAAGGCCACGCCCGATATCCTCCTCTATGCCAAGGTCAGCCAGGGCTATCAGGCGCCGGGCTTCAACAGTTCTGTCAGAACGACAACACCCTTCATCACGTTCGAGCCCGAGAGGCTTCTGGCTTATGAGGCCGGGATAAAGTCCGAATTCTTCGACCGCATGCTCACTCTCAATCTGGCGGGCTTCTATTACGACTATAGCGATCTGCAGGTAAAAAACATCGTCGCGGTCGGTGTGCAGGTCATCGACAACGCCGCCAGCTCCACGATCAAGGGGGTTGAGGGCAGCCTCGTCCTTCGCCCGGTCGAGGGTCTGACGCTGAGTGGGGACATCTCCTGGACCCACGCGACCTATAAGGAATTCTGCGAGGGAAACGGCGGCAGCGCTCCGCCGGCCGGCGATCCGGCGTGCACCAACAAGAACGGCATCGCCGGCTGGGATCGCGCGGGCAATTATATGAACAACTCGCCAAAATGGTCAGGCAGCGTTTCTGCCAGCTATACGCATCCCGTCGGACCGGGAGAGCTTCGCGCCACAGCGGGTTATAGTTTCTCTTCGCGTGCCTATTTTTCACCGGCGAACGAGATCGCAGTCAGCCGCGGAGCCGTCAACAAACTCGATGCGCGCGTCGGCTATCGGTTCGACGGGTTCGAAATTTATGCCTATGGCCAGAATCTGACCAATCAGCGCTTTGCCTCTTTCCCGATCAGAGCGCTTTATACGCCAATCAATTTCGTGGTGAGCCCGCCGAACGATCCGCGGACCTATGGCGTCGGTATTCGCTTTACCTATTGATCGATCGGCGCCCCCTCCGCCCGACGATCGCAGGGGTGCGGCGGCTGCAGAAATCCGGGATCTGCTGAGCAGGGATGCGTATAACAGACCTGCCGCTTCGCCTTTTGCCCCAAGTGTACTTCCGCCAGGAGCAAGTCCGTGCCCCACCTTCGAGCCGACATCGCCGGAACGCGGCACAATTTTGACGGCATGAAGCATTTGCTCGCCGCTGCGAGTCCTCCACGCTCGGGGGATGAACTCGCGGGCATCGCGGCGGAGAGCGCGGAGCAACGCATCGCGGCACGCTTCATTCTGGCCGATCTGCCGCTCCGCGCGCTGCTCGATGCGCCGGTCGTGCCTTATGAATCCGATGAAATCACACGCCTGATCGTCGACGGACACGACGCGGCGGCATTCGCGGCGATAGCCCATCTGACCGTAGGCGGTTTTCGCGAATGGCTGCTTTCGAACGAAATCGACGGTGCCGCTATCGCCGCGGCTTCGCCGGGGATCACCCCCGAAATGGCGGCCGCCGTATCGAAGCTGATGCGCAATCAGGACCTCATCGCGGTCGCGCGCAAGCTGAGTGTCGTGACGCGGTTCCGCAATACGATCGGCCTCCCCGGCCGCTTGTCGGTACGCCTCCAGCCCAACCATCCGACCGACGACCCGGCAGGCGTTGCAGCGTCGATCCTCGACGGGTTGCTGATGGGTGCCGGCGATGCCGTGATCGGCATCAACCCGGCCACCGACAATCTTCAGGCCACCGAGAAACTTCTGCACCTGCTCGACGAGATCCGACTTGCCTATGCGATGCCGACCCAGTCATGCGTGCTGGCGCATGTCACGAACACGCTTGAGCTGGTGCGATGCGGCGCGCCCGTCGATCTGTGCTTTCAGTCAATTGCAGGAACCGAGGCCGCCAATCGCGGCTTCGGGATCGACCTCGCTCTGCTCAGAGAAGCGCAGGAGGCAACGCTGTCGCTCGGCCGCGGTACGGTCGGTCAGGACTGTATGTATTTCGAGACGGGCCAGGGCTCATGCCTGTCTGCCGACGCGCACCATGGGGTCGACCAGCAGACCCTAGAGGCGCGCGCTTATGCTGTGGCGCGATCCTTCCGGCCGCTGCTCGTAAACACCGTGGTCGGTTTCATAGGCCCCGAATATCTCTACGATGGCAAGCAGATCGCGCGGGCAGCCCTTGAGGATCATTTTTGCGGCAAGCTGCTCGGCCTGCCGATGGGGGTGGACATCTGCTACACCAATCATGCCGAGGCCGATGGGGACGATACCGATACGATCCTCACCCTGCTTGGCGTGGCCGGCGTCACCTTCATCATGGGCATTCCCGGCGCCGACGACATCATGCTCAACTATCAGTCGACGAGTTTCCACGATGCGCTCTACCTGCGCGAGGTGCTCGGGTTACGGCCTGCGCCCGAGTTTGAGGAATGGCTGCAGGCGATCGGCCTGTCGCGCAATGGCAGAATAGCCGGCAACATGCCAGCGGCGCTCCCGGCGGACCGCATCCCGGCCTTGAACCGCGCCCATGGCTGAGGGACCGGCCCTTCCGGACCAGTTGCGCGCGCTGACTCAGGCGCGCGTCGCGTTGGGCAGGGCTGGCCAGTCGATGCCGACGCAGGCGCTGCTGGCCTTTCAGCTCGATCACGCCCGCGCCCGCGACGCCGTTCACACCGAGCTTGCAGTGGAAGAGCTCTCCGCCGCAGTCGGCCAGCCTGTGATCGATGTGCGCAGCCGAGCGCAGAGCCGCGCGGAATATCTCAAGCGCCCGGACCTTGGCCGGATGCTGGCGGAAGCGGATATGGCCAAGCTTCCAGCCTCGGGCGATACGCTGGCGATCGTGGTGGCGGACGGCCTGTCGGCGACCGCCGTACATATGCACGCGGCCCCCATGGTGGCTGCGATCTCCGAGCGGGTGGCGGGGTGGCGGGTCGCGCCGATCATCGTTGCCCGTCACGCGCGCGTCGCGCTCGGCGACGCGATCGGCGCAGCCCTGGGCGTCGATCTGGTCGTGGTCCTGATCGGCGAGCGGCCCGGCCTCAGCGCACCGGACAGCCTCGGCGCCTATCTGACCTGGCAACCCCGCCCAGGACGACGGGACAGCGAGCGCAATTGCGTATCCAACATCCGGCCGCCGCATGGGCTCGGCTATGGGATGGCGGCGGACACCATCGTCCGTCTGATCGAGGGAGCGCGGCAGATGCGCCTGACCGGGGTCGCTCTGAAGGACGGGGCAGCCGGCCAACTGCCTGCCAGTCCGGCCTTGCTTCGCGAGCCTTGAACCGCCGACACCGTCAATCAGCCGCTCAGGACTGCAGGCTCTTCGTGTTCATCGCTCGCCATTGTCCCCGGCGGGACATTTTTCCATCTGTGCACGCCCCCCAAAAGGCCCTGTGCCGCCTCACGCATCGCGCGGACGCTAACCGGATTTTCTCGAAAATAGCCACTTTTTAACAGCGAGAGCCCGCCCATCATCAAAGCCAGCCCATGAGAATCAACCCGGCATTGCCTTGCAGAATCTTAAAATGCGCTGCGCGTTGACATCATAGGCCCCCAGCCGAGAGTCTTTTGCCTCTGCCAGATCTGCCTCGACCTTCGCTTTGCTTCTCGCGGGTCGGGCAAGATCCCAGGCCGATCGAGCATGCGTCTTAACCGGTGCCCTGCGACCGCTACTTGGTGCGCGCGGGGCGGCATCGCGGATCAGACATGTCTGAATATAGGACCACTCCCGCGATCAGGAGAGCGCCCGGCTTCACCGAACGGAGGAACAACATCAGGAACCCGGTGACCGCATGGAGCGAAAGAATATCCCGCCACCAGATCCCAAAGCCGTGTAGCAATCCAAACAGAAGGAGAATGCTCAGGTGGCGGAGCAGTGTCCTTCCCTCTTTTCCATCAGAAAGCGCGTCACCCACAAGAACCAGCGGGTCGTGTCCCATTTGGTGGTGTAGCTTCTCGGGCGAAGCCTTAGCGATCTCCGGCGAAGCCGGGTTGATCATTCTGCCATGGCGGGCAGCGTGATGATGGCATTATCGCTTAATCCCGAGACGCTCTCAAGGGTCATGTAGCGGCAACGCTGGACCGCCCATTCATCATTTTGTTCGAGCAGGATGGCACCTACGAGGCGTGTAATCGCCGCCTCGTTGGGGAAGATGCCGACGACGTCGGTGCGCCGCTTGCTCTCGCCATTGAGTCGCTCGATTGGGTTGTTTGAGTGCAATTTGGTGCGATGCTGCGCGGGGAAGGTCATGTAGGCCAGGACATCCTCTTCGGCATCGTCCATCAGCCTGGCGAGCTTTGGAACGGTGGGCCGCAGCTGGTCAGCCACGCTACGCCACTGCGCCTTGGCCGCCTCGGCAGTGTCCTGCGCGAAGGCGGTGGCGATGAACGCCGACACGACGCGGCGGCCACTCTTGCCCGCATGGGCCTGCGCATTGCGCATGAAGTGGACGCGGGGGTTGTTGAAAAAGCTCCCGCCGTGTGATTCACTTGCATTTGATCGGCGAGGGAGGCGGCATGCTGGGGCGCAAGGAACGAGATCAACTGGAACTGTTCATTACGGGATCGCTGCGCCAGC